>SAMEA104404103__coassemble_11947_pt1 | contig 2171 bp, 3 predicted proteins | sample SAMEA104404103__metabat2_low_PE_016 | metagenome-assembled genome bin SAMEA104404103 (sample SAMEA104404103) | Balaenoptera acutorostrata | reverse complement strand
ATTATGTGTTTATCCTGAACAACCGAAACGGGCGGACAGGCTTTCCCAGTCAGGTGCAGTCGGCACCGTTTTTAGAGCTGCTGCTGGGACAGGAGGACGGTGATCCGCTGGGGGAGGAACGGAGGCTGTTCTATGTGGCCATGACGAGAGCCAGAAAAAAGGTGTTTCTTCTGACCCAGAGGGGCCGGGAATCCCGGTTCATACAGGAGCTGCGTCAGAGATACCCCCAGCAGCTCCGGGGAACGCCCTGACGGCCCCGGCCTATTCGGCGGCATTTGCGCCGACGAGGATCCGTTTTCTCCCGGAGGCGGCACAGGTATACAGGACAAGATCCCATGGGCTTTCCTTGACATAGGCCACGGCGTCCGGGGCGATGACTTCCACGGCCTGAACCGTGTAGCGGTAGCTTGTACCTGTGACATCCTCAAAGCTTATGCTGTCACCCGGCTCCAAGGCTCCCAGCGCTCCGAAGTGGCTCCGATAGTTATGGGCGGCAATCACAAGATCCCTTCCCTCGGCGGTACCAAACTGCCGGCAGGGTGCTTTTTTTAATTTGGAATCGTCCCAATCGGAAAGAACGGGGAGGTTCAAGTGGAGCGCTTCGATGGAAAGATAACCAATATAGCGCTCACCGTCGATTTCCGCTTCGGCCATGGGCCGAAGCTCCGTTGGCTCCGTCCCTGCTTCTTCGTGGGGAACTTCGGTCGGCGCCGTACGGATCTGTTCGATCTGCGCCTTGAGGATCGGAAGGGCCTGTTCGGCTGCTTTGTGCGCTCCGGCATCCTCGGCGGCCTGACCGCCGTAGAAAAGGATTGCGCCGAGGAGCAGGAAGATCCCCAGCGCAATCAGAAAATCAGCGGTTCTTTTCTGTTTCATGGCGACGCCTCATCCAAAGTCCGAAAAGGATCAGCAGCGCTCCGCCTCCGGCAAGCAGTGCTGGGATCCATCTGGGCTGACCTGTCTGGATCAGATGGTCTGGGTCATCCGGCTGGACGCCGCTCTCATCCTCCAGCAAAAAAATCCAGTCGATCTCGCCCATACGCCCGGCGTATTCGTTGCCCATGGTCAGGGGAACGGACAGCTCTACCTTTAATTTCATGCTGCCGTCATAGGGCAGAGATCCCAGCGGTATGATCCCGTCCAGCCCCACATCCGCCTGATCCTGAAAGACCAGTGTCTCTCGAACCCAGACCTTCATCTGGAGCTGGGAGAGAAAGTCTGCGGCCCGGTCGATCGTTTCGCTTGCAGCCACAGCGGGACTCAGTGGGTTGCCGGAAGGGTCATGGGGAAGTGCTTTCAGAGACAGCCGCAGGGGCTTTCGGCCTTCACATTGGTTTTGGACGGTAATGATCTCAGTCCGCACATCCCCGGGGAGCAGATTTTTGAAATCGGAAAACAGATCGGTTTCCGTGTATCCGCTGCCCGGGGAAATTTCTGCCGCTCCGCTGATCTGGCGAATCACCAGACTGCTTTCCCCGACGGCCCATATTGCAGGGGTCATCCACCAGAACATCAGGAAAACCACCCATAAAAGCCCCGATTTTTTTGGGGATCCAATCACGGCTTGCTCACCTTCCCTTCGTTGATCGATACCTTCCACGCAGAGCAGACCGCCTCTGGGGGCGCTGCTTGGACGGCGTCGGCTAAAATCTCCATATGCAGCCCATAGCCCTCTGGGGTACGGCTCTCCACAGCGGTCAGCGAGGAGATCAGGATCCCCGTCCCCATGCCCGGAGCCACCGGCTCTGCCCAATAGTAATAACCGTCCGAGCCTAGGCTCCATCCATTGGTCAGATCCAGCTCTAGGGTGTAATCCTCGCCGGATCGTGGGGCCTTGGCGCACACGATCCCATCCGGATCCTGCCAGGTGACCACCAGCGCACAGCGGATATAGGCCGGTATGGTGCCGGTATTGGTAATGGAGACATCCGTTTTGGTCGTACCGTCAAAGGTTTCCTGCACGGAACAGGAAACCTGCCCAAAGGAAAATTCATTCGTGGTATGGCCGGAATTGGTCAGCAGATAGGCGGAGGTTCCACGGATCCCCCATGCAAGCAGCAGGAGAAGGGAGGCCGCCATCAGGAAATGTTTGATATGCCTGCGCCCAGCGTTCATTCTGCTCCGCCTCCTTCCCCGGATTCCTTGTGTTTTGTCCGAATGGCAAAGGAATT
>SAMEA104404103__coassemble_10606_pt1 | contig 2416 bp, 2 predicted proteins | sample SAMEA104404103__metabat2_low_PE_016 | metagenome-assembled genome bin SAMEA104404103 (sample SAMEA104404103) | Balaenoptera acutorostrata | reverse complement strand
CCGGAAGGCGATGGCCACCAGAATGGCGATGTGCAGAGGGTAGAAGGCATAGCCGAACCAGTGGAGGAATTTTCCGCCGGGGCCTTTCTTGCCGTTGTAGAGGAAGATGGGCAGGAAGGCCAGCATGGCAAAGCCCTGTTGGGGAATCCAGATCTCCTGACCGCCCAGATGGAGAATATAGCTCCGGCCCCCCATCAGCACGCAGTTGATGTAGCCCAGAGACAAAAGCTGTACGGCCCAGCCCCATTTGAAATCCCGGGTGAGCCAGAAAATCAGCACCGTCACCACCCCGAAGCCGAAATAGTCCACCATGCCGATGGTTCCGGCCAGAAAGCCCATGAGAAGCGCCGCCGCCGCATCCAGAAGCCTGCGCCGGGGACTGGGATCCTTTTCCCAGCGCAGCTGGAGCCAGTAGATGAGCAGCATGGCCAGCAGGAAAGTCCACATCACATTCTGCTCGAAGGGGTCGAAGGGGCCGCCGCCCATCATATAATTGTAGGGAATCTCGGAAATCAGGGCGAAAATCAGCATCCGCTGGAGATAGCCCTTCATATTGTGGGTCAGGGCGCAGCCCTCGGCGATTTGGAAGGCGAAAATGGGGAAGGCCATACGGCCAATGAGGGTCAGCCAGTCATAGCCCAGCACACCGGTTCCCCACATATGGTCGCACAGCATCAGCGCCATGGCCAGCAGCTTGAGGTGGGTGCCGTTGAGGCATTGTAGTTTCCGCAAGAAAATGGCTCCTTTCGGGGTGAGAATGGAAAAACCGCCGGGAGGGCGGCTTGGATGGGGGAGATTTCCAGAGAAAGACCCGGGGGGAGATCCCCGGGTCGGAAAGGCTTATTTGGGGGAGTGGTCATAGCAGAAGAAGGTGCTGTCGGATTCGGTGTTATACAGTACCCAGCCGTTCAGGGTTTCGGGCCGGGGATTTTCCAGATTTCCGGGCCAGCTGAAGCTTGCCGTCTCGCTCAGAACCGAAGCGGGAGCCTCGGGGGTATAGAGGAGGAATTCCGTGCCGTCGGAGACACCCGGGGCCTCGGAGGCCAGATGCCGGACGCCGTTTTCGATGCGGCTGTCCCCCAGCTTGGCGTCATAGCCCAGATCGGAGACGGTCAGGGCGAAGCAATGGTCATCCAGCTTGCGGATGTGGGAGAAGCTGCCCTTGAAGTTGCAGTAATAAATGGTTCCGCCGGGGTAGTCCGTACCCGTCTCCCCCAACTCAGAGTCGGAATAGCGGCCCCGGAAGCTGCCATCGCCCTGAAGGATCAGCTCCGTGCGCCAGCCGCCTGCCCCGGAGGAATAGGTCAGGGAAATGGGGAAGTCCGTGCTGCCAAAGAGGGAGGACGGGGCCTCGGTGGGAGCGCTGGCTTCCGTGGGGGCTTCCGTTGGGATCTCCGTAGGAGCCACGGTGGGCTGGGTCTGGACGGTGGTGGGGACGGTCGTGGGGGGAACGGTGGTGGGCGGGGTATCCTTGCCGCAGCCGGTGAGCATGGCGGCACAGAGGCTCAGAGCCAGAGCGCCGGTCAGAATCGAATTGGTTTTTTTCATGGAAACACCTCCAAAAGCGATACAGGTGGGAAAAGGAACGATCCTTTCCCTATAAAAATATCACAAATGGAAAAGACTGTCAATTCCTGAGCGCCTGAAAAATTCTTTAGCCGTGACCGAAAAGCAGGACATCCAGATGCCGCCGCTTCATGGTTCGGTAGAGCAGAGCGCCGGGGATCAGCAGAACCAGTGCCTCGCCGATGGCCACATAGACGGCATTGAGGGCGAAGGCCTGAGCGGTGAAGCCGGTATCTCCGATGTAGACAGTCAGCTCCCAGCCCACCAGAAGGGCATTGCACAGCGCCGGCATCAGCAGCCCCGGCAGGGGCAGGCCCTTGACGGTGAGGCCACGGCTCAGGCGCATGAGGCAGGTGGCCAGCAGGGTGGCCAGACTGCCCACGGCGAAATCCAGCGGCAGAGCGCCGGAATAGGTCAGATTGAACAGCAGGCATCCGATGGTGAGGCCGGGGATCGCCGCCGGGGTGAAGAAGGAAAGGATACACAGCGCCTCGGAAAGCCGGCACTGGATGGCCCATGTGGCGGAACCGGGCAGGAGCAGGTTCTGCAAATGGGTCAGGACGAAATACATGGCGCCGATGAGGGCGGCTTGGGTAATATCATTGGATCTGATGGTTTTCATATGGACATCCTCCGAAGCAGGACAGGTCGGAAGGGGGAAACAAAAAATGGACGCAAAGCGTCCATCATAGCTGCTCCGAAGGAGCGTCCCTAGTTTTGTTTACCGACAGGATGGTTCCGAACTGTCCGATTTGATTGTGGAGCCATTATAGCGCCTGCGCAGGGAAATGTCAAGAATCAGATCAAGATCGCCGGGGGAGGCCCCGGGTCGGGGAGTCCCGACAGCCAA
>SAMEA104404103__coassemble_10151_pt1 | contig 2512 bp, 2 predicted proteins | sample SAMEA104404103__metabat2_low_PE_016 | metagenome-assembled genome bin SAMEA104404103 (sample SAMEA104404103) | Balaenoptera acutorostrata | reverse complement strand
ATGACTTTCTCTACACCTGTCATATCTCCTTCTTCATCAGAAGTTCCTATAAATACCAGGTTACACTCTGGAAAAATGTTCTCGTTCTTAACCTTTAATGCAGCCTTTGCAAAATTTGAAAGCGCACATGCAAAGCCTGATTTCATATCACAGCTTCCGCGTCCGTAAAGTCTTCCATCTTCTATATGAGCATTAAAAGCCTCTTTTGTCCATCCCGCACCTTTTACAACTGTATCCATATGACAAATAAATACAAGTGCCGGATGTGCCTTCTTACCTTCTATTATTCCACATACATTAGTGCGCTCACCTGATACTACAGATCTTTTCACCAATGCACCTGTGCTTTTCAAATAATCTTCCACAAAATCTCCAATGTATTTCTCATAAACACCTGGATTTGTACTTTCTATATTAACAAGTTTTGCTGTAAGATTAACAGCATCTAAACTTAAACTATCCATAAAACTTTTCTCCTAAAGAACATATTCTGTTCTTTGAAAATACCTATTCCTTTTGATAACGCCTGTATTCTATGTCAGAACTTTAACATATCGCTTTAATGCAAAAAGGACATTGCAAATGCAATGCCCTTTTAAAGATTCAAAATCAACCGAATTATTTAAGGTTAACTTCTGCTCCCTGCTCTTCAAGTTTAGCTTTGATTTCTTCAGCTTCTGCTTTAGAAACAGCTTCTTTAACTACTTTAGGAGCTCCGTCAACTACTTCTTTAGCTTCTTTAAGTCCAAGTCCTGTGATTTCACGAACAACTTTGATAACTTTAACTTTAGATGCTCCAGCTGATACTAATTCAACATCGAACTCATCTTTTTCAGCTGCTGCTGCACCGTCAGCTGCACCTGCTGCTGCAACTACAACACCTGCTGCTGCAGAAACACCAAATTCTTCTTCACAAGCTTTTACTAATTCATTTAATTCTAATACTGATAATTCTTTGATCGCATCGATCATTTCAGCTGTTGTTAATTTAGCCATTATAATATCCTCCATACTTATGCCAGATTTTTCATTCTTAAATCCGTCTTATTTTTTATTAATTATTCATGCCTGAACTTCAGGCTGCAGATAACTTAAAATTATTCTGCTTCTGTTTCAGCTGCTTCTGCAACTGGTTCTGCTTCACCATCTTTTTCTGCAATCTGTTTGATAACACGTGCAAAGTTTGTAATAGGTGACTGCATGCTTCCAAGTAATCTTGAAAGTAATTCTTCTCTTGAAGGGATGCTTGAAATCTCTTTGATTCCTGCTACATCATATACTGCTCCTTCAACTACACCACCTTTAACTTCAAGCTTGTCAGCTGTCTTAGCGAAGTTGCAGATGATTCTTGCTGGAGCTGTTGCATCTTCTTTAGAAATTGCAATAGCGCTTGGTCCTTCAAGTACGTTTGAAAGTCCTTCAAATTCAGTTCCTTCAAATGCTCTCTTCATCATAGTGTTCTTGCATACTTTGTATACAACACCTGCTTCTCTGAGCTGTTTACGAAGTTCTGTATCCTGTGCAACTGTAAGTCCACGGTAGTCAACGATAACAACTGACTGAGCATCTTTGATGTCTGCTGAAATTGCTTCAACGATAGGCTGTTTTAATTCAACTTTTGCCATTGTAGGTACACCTCCTATATTATTTGCGTGTACTGCCAAATAAAAAAAGCTTATATGTCCGAAAACATAAAAGCTCATAAATTCATTATAAGAATTCTGATCTTCCTCGGCAGGCGTTAACTCCTTATGCCCATTGGGCACCTGCTGTCTCCGGCAGTCATTTTGCTCTACTATAGTACCATCTATGTAGAACACTGTCAATAGTTATTTTTACCTTTTTCAAGATATTTTTAAAAAGACCACAGCGATTCATCACTGTGGTCTTGATATATCATTCTACAATAATCTTAAAATTAAAGTTTAACTGGGTTAACTTTAACACCAGGTCCCATTGTAGATGTAAGAGTAATACTCTTTAAGTACTGTCCTTTTACAGCTGCTGGTTTAACTTTAAGGATTGCATCGATAAGCGTCTGGAAGTTGTCCGCTAACTGCTCTTCAGTAAATGATGCTTTACCGATTGGCACGTGGATAATGTTTGTTTTGTCAAGTCTGTACTCAATCTTACCAGCTTTGATATCGTTGATAGCTTTTGTTACGTCCATTGTAACTGTACCAGCTTTTGGGTTTGGCATAAGACCTTTTGGTCCAAGTACACGTCCGAGACGTCCAACAACACCCATCATGTCTGGTGTAGCAACTACAACATCAAAATCTAACCATCCTTCGTTCTGGATCTTTGGAACGAGTTCCATTCCACCTACAAAGTCAGCTCCTGCTGCTTTAGCTTCTTCTGCTTTAGCATCTTTAGCGAAAACGAGGATACGAACTTTTTTACCAGTTCCGTGTGGAAGAACAACTGCTCCACGAATCTGCTGGTCAGCGTGACGTCCGTCACAACCTGTTCTGATATGAGCTTCGATTGTTTCATCAAATTTTGCTACTGC
>SAMEA104404103__coassemble_8588_pt1 | contig 2935 bp, 2 predicted proteins | sample SAMEA104404103__metabat2_low_PE_016 | metagenome-assembled genome bin SAMEA104404103 (sample SAMEA104404103) | Balaenoptera acutorostrata | reverse complement strand
TGCCCGTGGGGGCTACCCCACATTGAAATAGGGGATGCTTTCCAGCATCCCCCTTTTTTATTGCATACACGACTTCAAATAGGCATAGGTATGGACGGCATTCTGATAGAAATGCAGGCTCCATGTCCCATTCTCCAGCACGAAATCCATATGTCCGATCCCGACGGCCTGAAAGGTATCCGCCGTCTGCTGATCCAGATCCACATAGAACATCTCCGACTGGGCCATATTCCCCTCCTGACAGTCCAGCAGGATGGCGTCGATCAGCCCCGGGATTTTTTCTCTGGGCAGAAAATCCGTTCCATGAACCCATTCCTCCCCCATGGGCATATCCAGACAGACCTCCCGAACCTCCTTTCGGAGCTGGGCCGGGTCCCGGTTGCCGAACACCACACTGGGACTGCTGAGATAGGCCTTCAGCTCCTGACCCGCAGGAGAGGAGGGATTCACATGGTACTCCCGATCCAGCCGACTGCCGTTTCGCAGGGTGTAGCCCACGGAGATCCGCACATCCTTTCCGTAATAGCCCCACTGATCCTTCGGCACCTGAGCGGAATCGGTGAAGAGCTGGCGGTGCAGCCGATTGATCTCGGCGATCTGCTCCGGCTCCTCCATGTAGACAGGCTCATTCCACCAGATGCCGGTGGGGTTCAGGCACGCACCCTCCACCCGATCCATGGGGGGAACCTTGGTCACCAGCCCCATGGGATCCATGGATGTGACCCAGAGGCTCAGAACCATGACGGCGGCCACCGCCCCATAGCATCCGATGGATTTGGGGGTAAAGACCTGCGCCCTGCGCTCCAGCAGCATCCGGGACACGAAGAAGCCCACTGCCATGCCGATGAGCAGGAACAGCTCCTGTCCATGTCCGGTAAACAGGTCGGAAATCAGGTAGAACAGCATTCCGCCTGCCAGCGTCACGATCAGCAGGAACACCGGAACCACCGCCCGGACGGCCAGCAGATCCCCGGCCCGCTCCAAATGCCGTCTGCGATAGAGCAGCAGCCCCAGCCCCCAAAAGACCAGCCCCAAAGCGGTCAGGATCCCCAGATAGGCCCAGCCCTCGGAATTCCAGTTGGTGATGTACACATGGTTGCCGGAAAACTTGTATTCACACAGCCACTGCTCCACCAGCTGTCCCACCGGGGTGAAGCGCTCAAACCACCGGGTACTCAGCTTCACGCCGTACAGCCGGGGCAGATAGAACAGCTCGATCAGGCCATAGAGCAGCCATGCCCCGAAATTCAGGATGCCGTAGCAGGCCGCCATACCCAGCCGATTTCCGGCCAAAAATACGCACAAAACCGCAAGGCCGAAGAAAAACAGATATTGCATGGTGCTGGCCGCCAGCGTCAGCAGCGCCACCATCCACCGCTCCTGTACCACCGGAGCGGTGCTGGCAAAGGCCAGCAGATTGGGGATCAGGCTGAACAGCAGCGCCGCCAAGCTATGGGTCAGGAACCAGCCCTCCCGGCGCAGGGGCATGGCGTGGAGGGCATTGCACATTTTCGGCACATAGAGGTCGCCGAACAGCACCGCCGCCACGATCAGCGCATAGACAAAATTCACCACCGCCCCGGCATTCATGAGATTCGTCAGCATGATAACCGTATCGTCGGCGTCCATGTGGAAGGAATTCATCTGCATCCACACAAACAGCAGCACCCCCAGGGTATAAAGCCCCCAGACCGGGGCAAACCGGGTCAGATCCTTTTTGAGGACAGCGCCATTAAAGAAGGATGTTCTGGATTTCATCGTTCACACCTCCCAGTTCATAGATAAAAATTTCTTCCAGCGACAGGGGCAGCACATCGAAATAGCTGGGCTTTGCCGCCATGGCCAGCTCCGTGACCTGCTGGGCATTTCCCCGGCAGATCAGGGTTCGAAGCCGCCCGGAGCAGCTTTCGTGGAGTACCTCCAGCCCGGGGGGCAGCGCTCCCACCAGCTGGAGCTTCACCGTATTGCCCTGCATATCCGCAAGGCTCCGCTCCAGCAGCATATGTCCCTTGTCCATGATGCCCACATGGTCGCAGATGTCCTCCAGCTCCCGCAGGTTGTGGGAGGAGATCAGCACCGTGGTATTTTCCTGCGCCACATCGCTCATCAGCAGGCTCCAGACCTGCCGCCGCATCACCGGATCCAGACCGTCCACCGGCTCGTCCAGCACCAGCAGCTCGGGCCGGGTGCAGATGCTGAGATGGAAGGCCGCCTGCTTCTGCATTCCCTTGGAAAAGCGGCGGATGGGGGTCTTTTTCGGCAGCTGGAACACCTGATCCAGCCGCTCGTACAGCGCCGGATCGAACCGGGGATAGATGCCCCGGTAGAACCGCTGCATTTCCTCCATGGTGGCCGACGGGAAGAAGAAGATCTCGTCGGGAATCAGGCACATCCGATTTTTGACGGCGGTATTCTCCCAAACCGGCTGTCCCTCCATGGTCACGGTTCCCCGGTCGGGCTGATAAGCGCCGGTCAACACCCGGATGGAGGTGGATTTTCCGGCGCCGTTGGGGCCGACCAGCCCGTAGACCGCCCCTCGTGGCACCTCCATGGAAAGCCTGTCCAGCGCCTGAAAGCCGCCGAAGCTTTTAGAAACTTCCTTCATTTGAAGCATGATTTTTTCCTCCTTGAATCAAGTGTTCCAGCAGCTCCTGCACGGAAATCCCCCGGTGGAGCAGTTCCCGGGAAGCGTGGTCGAATTCCTGCCACAGCTGATGATTCTCGTCATCGCCGCCGCAGACAAAGCAGCCCTTCCCCGGGACGGTGACGATCAGCCCCTGAGCCTCCAGCTCCCGATAGGCCCGCTGGATGGTGTTGGGATTGATGGCCAGCTGGGCGGCCAGCTCCCGGACGCTGGGCAGCTTATCTCCCTGCTCCAGAATCCCCGTGGAGATCCGCTGTCGGTAATCCTCCACGATCTGGAGATAGATGGGCC
>SAMEA104404103__coassemble_8399_pt1 | contig 2992 bp, 1 predicted proteins | sample SAMEA104404103__metabat2_low_PE_016 | metagenome-assembled genome bin SAMEA104404103 (sample SAMEA104404103) | Balaenoptera acutorostrata | reverse complement strand
TCGTAATACACCGAGATCTCCGGGAAGGTCTGCAAAACCTGCCGGAGCTTGGCATTTTCCAGCGCCGCCTGACTGCGAACCAGAAAGATGATCCGGGCCGGGAGCTGGGCGAAATCCCCCGCCTGCTCCAGCATCTCATTGAGGATATGCTCCGTCGGCTCCTTGCCCTCCTCCAGCCACATGAGAACGGCCTTCCGCTCCGTCAGAGCGCTGCCCAAAACCGGCTTTCCTTGGGCGTCCGCCACCCGGAATTCGTCCAGCCGATAGTGATCCAGCATCTCCCGCAGGTCTGCGCCGTGGCGATGGAGGGAAATCTGGGCCGTCTCCCCTTCTCCAATTTCCAGATGGTATTTGCTGGCATGGAGGTTTCCGTTGGGCAGGCGGTTGTCCGTCAGCACCCGGTAGAAGCCCGGATTCACGGGGATTCGCAGCTCGTCCCCCTCCCAGACCGCTCCCTCCAGATTCAGCTGCTGATAGCTGCCGTCCACCAGCATCCCGATGCCGAAGTCCGTGCCGTACTGCCAGCACTCCCCCGGCGCCCGACGGAGTACCAGAGCGGCGGTACAGGGCTTCTGAGCCTCCACCGGCACAAATCGGCCTCCTTCGTAGAATTCCAGCTGCTCGTTCACGGGATTCATCCGGGCCGGGATGCCCAGACTGCGGCAGATGGCCACGAACAGGATCTTCCGGGACATGGGGTTGGCATTGCGTACCGTCAGAGCGCCCACGGGGCAGGTGACGATCTGGCCGTATTCCACCGAGGCGTCGAAGCCGATCTCCTGCTGGATATAGGCCCAGACGGAACGGGGATCTGCCCGGAATTCCGCCTTCTGCTCCCGGGTGAAGTAGTTCAGGAGGAATGGCCGCCAATCCGTCAGCGGCTCGTCCCAGACCCGGGGACAGACCACATAGGGATAGAACACATCCTCCCGGACGATGGGGTAATCTGCGGTCAGCCGCAGGGCCTGCCGCAAAAGCTCCGGCTCCACATCCCGGCGATCCTTCCGGGACAGGGTCAGAAGCAGGGCCTCCTTTTCCTCGGGAGAAAAGTCCTCATCCGCCAGAAATTCCATCAGCCGAGGGCCGTTGCTCCGGCTTTCCGCCAGCAGCTCATAGATCTCCCGGCTGTATCCGAACCGCTCCACCAGCGCTTGGGCGGCCTGAGGCCGGAACATGGCGGCGGTATAGGCCTCCCGTTTCGCATTGGCCCGGGCTGTTTTCTCCTGACACAGGGCCTTCTGGGCCTCGGTAGGCGCCTCTCCGTTCACGATCTGATCCCGGGGAGCGATGAAAACAAAATCCTGCCAGACGCCGCAGGGCAGCTGCTCCTGCTCCAGCGTCAGCTCCACGCAGTCGGTGTCCGGGGTATAGACCAGCTGCTCCCGGCAGATCCCGTCCTTTTTCACCCGGATGTTCAGACTGCCGAGGCCGCAGGTCAGTCTGGCCCGACCCTCCCGGTCGGTTTTCACCACGGCGGCGTCGTAGAGTTCGGAATAGTTGAGGATGCCGAAGGCCACCTCTGCCCCCTCCACCGGCTTTCCGGCGGCATCCCGCACCACCACGGACAGCTCCTTGGTCACGGCATAGAGCTTGAGGTTATTGAGGAAGGCGGTCTTGCCCACCCGGGAGATGATCTCCTCGTTTTCGATTTCTCCGAAGCACCGGCTGTGGATGAGCATGGCACGGCTGGAGGCATTGGTAAACCAGCCCCGGTTCAGCACCTCCTCCGGCTCGCAGGCCCCGAGGAAATGCCACGCCCCGTCGCAGTAGACCTCCACCCACGCATGGTTATCGTCGCAGTGCGCCCAGCGGGGGGTGTAGATCTGCCGTGCCGGGATGCCCACGGCCCGCAGCACATTGACGCCGAAGGCGGATTCCTCGCCGCAGCGGCCATAGCCGGAGCGATAGGCCCCCAGAGCGGAAATGGTTCGGGAATCGGTGGACTGGTACATCACGTGTTCGGCGCACCAGTAGTTGGTTTCCAGAATCGCCTGCCGCATGGGCAGGTGGTTGATGCGCTGGGCCAGCGCCTCATAGAAAAAGCCTCTGCAATCGCAGAGCTGCTCCTCGTTGACCCGGATATGGAGTACATAGTTGAGGAAAATATCCAAAGGCAGATCCTTTGCGAAGGGGGAATGCTCCCGCAGGAACACGCCATGCCTTGCGCTGCTGAGAAACAGGTCGAACGCATAGTTCGCCAAATCGCTCAGGGGACTGTTGGCCAGGATCCAGCCCAATGCAAAGGCCACGGCCTCCGATTCCTGCGCCCGTACCTCGTCCAGCCGCTCCAGCAGCTCCCGGCGCTTTTCTGCCCCGGCCCGTTCCAGCAGAACGCCCAGCTTTTCCTCGGTTCTCCGTCGAACCGTTTCCGAAACAATCATATTCTGTCCTTCCCTCCCGGAAACAGCCGGGATTGGTAAAATTTTCTGTCCGATTATATCACAAAACCGAATCCTGCACAAGCAGGGGGTTATTTCCCATAGCGGGACAGGCCCACCAGCAGACAGCCCTCCAGATAGGGGATCCCCTGCCGGGTCAGCCAGTCCAAGATTTCGGGGCTTCCGGCCCCGGGCTGGATGACCACGCATTTGCAGGGCTTCCGGCTTTCCTGAAGCAGCTTCAGGCCCTTGACCGGGTGGATGCACAGGTCGATGACATCCACCTCCCCCTCGATCTCATTGAGGGAGGCCAGCTCCTTGCCCACGGGGTAGACGGTATATCCGGCGGCCAGCATCTGATTTTTGATTTTGCAGGCATATTTTTCGGGGTTGCGGGTATCGCCCAGCACGGCGAAGGATGTTTGATTCATAATTTCTTCCAGAGTCATGGAACATACCTCCTTGTTTTTCTCTATCATACCACAGGAACCGCCAAATTCCCACCAAAACAATTCCGGCCGGTGCGGCGCAGGGATGAGGCCGGAACGAGGCAAATGCCTATGTGCGTAAGCAGCGTACATAGGCATTTATGGGTTGCAGCGTGTAAAGATTAT
>SAMEA104404103__coassemble_8118_pt1 | contig 3089 bp, 2 predicted proteins | sample SAMEA104404103__metabat2_low_PE_016 | metagenome-assembled genome bin SAMEA104404103 (sample SAMEA104404103) | Balaenoptera acutorostrata | reverse complement strand
AAGGGCTAAGGGCAGCTCATAAAACCCATTGAGGTACATCCTGATGCGCACTTGTTATGCAGATTTTTTTGTGTTATATTAACTACGATATAAAATGGCGGATAGGCGGATAAAAGGCTGATTCCGACTTTATCCTACGAGAAGGATGGGTGTAAAAAGTAGTGCGAGATAAGAAAGTTTGTGTAAAAAGAGGGTGTATTTGGGTTCTCATTGTACTGGCGCTCTCTCTGGCGCTGGTCACGGTTTGGAACCTTTTGACGGATCCCTTCGGCGTATTTGGGGATCCGTTGTTTCAGTGGTATTCCTACAATGAGACGAATAATCCGGGAGCCGCCAAGACCGCCTATCTTCACAGGCAGGGACAGAAGTATGATTCCTATGTGATCGGTTCGATGGCTGCGGCCTCCTATGATCCGGAAGAGCTGAATGATTATCTGGGCGGCAGCTTCTATAATTATTCGATCTATGGGAGCGACCTCCGTGACCATTGGCGCTATGCCCGTTATGCGGTAGAGGAGCTGGGGGCGAAACGGATCATCCTCAATCTCGATCTGAATGAGACAAACCGGCGGCAGAAGGCTCGAAGCACCATGGGAGACAGAAACAGCCCTCTGGTCACCGATGCGCCCCCGGTCTGGGGACTGCTTTCCTTCGCCTTGGCCAATCCCAAATACGGACTGGAAAAGATCGCCGCTTATCGGCAGAACAGCTTCCTGCCCCAGCCATTTGACGGCTTTCTGGAGGAGACGGGCTGCTACGATCATCGTGTCGGAGATGTGGAGCGGATCGGTGATCCTGCGGTCTATGAGGCCCTTCGACACGGAGGCTGTGAAGAAACCGAGGGCTTCGAAATGCGCTTCTGGAAGGAGTGCGTGGAGTCCGTTTCTGCCATCAAGGAGCTGTGCGACCAAAACGGTGTGCAGCTTCTGGTGATCTGCTCCCCGGTTCCGGAGGATCAATGGCAGAGCGCTCCTCAGGAAACCCTCCGTGCCTATAAAAAGGCCTTGGCGCAGGTTACGGATTACTGGGATTTCAGTCACAGCTCCCTATCCTTTGACAGCCGCTTCTTTTACCGTTGCGGCTCCTTCCGCAAGGATGCAGGCTCCATGATGCTGGCCCGTATGTTTGGTCGGGAGGATGTGTACCTCCCCGGGGACTTCGGCCTGTATGTTACGGAGGATCAGGTGGATGGATGTGTGGATCGGCTCCTGTCCGTCCAGCCTGCCATGGAAACCGTCTGTGTGCCGACGCTGATGTACCACGATATTGCCCCGGAGGGGGACGGCAACGGCACCATCTCCCTGCCAACCTTTGAAAGACAGCTGGCTCTGATAGACGAGCTGGGGTACAATACCGTGACCTTGGAGCAGCTGGTCGATTATGTTCATCGGGGGATCCCACTGCCGGAAAATCCGATCTGCCTGACCTTTGATGACGGCTACCGCAGCAATTACGAGTACGCATGGCCCCTGTTGCAGAAGTACGGCATGAAGGGGACGATCTTTGCCATCGGCTGTTCCATAGGAAAGGATACATATAAGGATACGGAATATCCCATGCGCCCCCACTTTACTTGGGACGAGGCACGGGAAATGCAGGACAGCGGTGTGATGGATGTGCAGTCCCACACCTATGATATGCACCAGTGGCCGCCCTTTGAGGAGCGCCCGCCGGAGCAGTGCCGCAGAGCGATGATCCCGCTGGCCGGGGAGGAAGAAAAGGCGTTCATTGCCGCTGTGGAACAGGATCTGCGTTTGGCGGCGGAGGATTTTTCCTCCAACAGCCACACACCCTTGATCGGGCTGGCCTATCCCACCGGCGCATTCAGTACACTCACGGAGGTGCTGGTACATGGCAGCGGGATCCCCGTAACCTTCAGTACCCTGACGGATCAGCGCAATATACTGGTTCCCGGGCTGCATCAGAGCCTTTATGGGCTGTGCCGTCTGAATGTAACGGATCAGGTCACGGATCAGCAGCTGATCGCCTATCTGAATGATCGATAGAGCCGTGCGGTGGGATCGATGCGATGGAAAAAATTGGATGCAAAATAGATTCCCACAGGAACAAAATCATCCCGAAGGAGGGGCTGCGGCCCACACTCCCTCGGGATTTTTTAATTGGCTGCTTCAGAAAGACAAGGTTGACAAAAAGAGTTTTTTGTGATATAACTCGGTTATATAACCGGGTTATATCTTGGAGGGGAGAATATGGGTACGGCGGAGCTTGAGACCAGAGAGCGGATCCTGCTGGCTGCCAAAAAGGAGTTTTTGGAAAAGGGCTATAAAAACGCATGGCTCCGGGACATCTCTCAGAAGGCAGGTGTTACCACCGGTGCGCTCTATGGGTATTTCAAAAGCAAGGAGGCCCTGTTTGGGGCGCTGGTGGATGCGTCATACCACAGCGCTCTGCAAATATACGCTGAGGTTCTGAGGGAATTCAACACCGTTCCCCCTGCGGAACGGATCAACCGTGCATCAGAATATACGGAAAAGGGGATGCGGCTGACCGGGACTTATATGTATGAGCATTGGGATGCCTTCAAATTGATCCTGTGCCATGCCGACGATACCGCTTACGGGCATCTGATTGATGACATGGTCAGGCAGGATGTTGCGGCCACCATCGGCTTCTGTCAGTCCAGTGCGGCGGCGGGCATCATGCTGCGGCCTGTCAACAAAACGCTGGCACAGCGCTTGTCCTATACCAAATTTTCCCTGTTTTTTGATATGGTCACGCAGGATCTTCCTCGGGATCAAATGAATGAATACATTGACCAGCTGCTGCAATTCTATATAGGAGGCTGGGAAAAATTATGGGGTTACTGATACCCCATAATTTATTGCCGCATAGTTAGCCAAAGCTAACTATTAACTGGGGGATAATTCGAGAAAATCCTCGATTTACCATATATTTTCTTCAAGCGAGGTATTATACAATGAAAAATGAAACCAAACTGAAAGGCAAAGATCTGATCCACATCGGCATCTATGCCGCCATTACCTGCGTTGTGATTACTGCGGTATCCATGATCGGTTTTGTGCCGGTGCTGCTGCCTATGATCGGTATTTTTGCCCCTTTGATCGCAG
>SAMEA104404103__coassemble_5603_pt1 | contig 4405 bp, 4 predicted proteins | sample SAMEA104404103__metabat2_low_PE_016 | metagenome-assembled genome bin SAMEA104404103 (sample SAMEA104404103) | Balaenoptera acutorostrata | reverse complement strand
CCCTGAGAAATGCCGGTCTTTCCGGTGCCGTCGGCGGCAGAGGGGGCCAGATCCCGCATACTGACCAGCATATAGCCGTTGTCATAGAGCTGCTGGAGCATGGCGGAGAATTCGGAGGTGGTCAGGTAGTTGTTGTTGAGCTGGGAGCCGTAGTCCTTGTCAGCCAGCGCCCGGGGCAGATCGGCAATCAGCAGGCGCACGGCCAGATTGGGGATCTTGGAAATATCGTTGTAGGGGATCAGGGCATTGAAGGCGTCGGTGTATTCCTGATACTTGGCCAGCAGCTCGGGGCTGTTGTTGATCCCGGCGGAGTAGGAATTGAGGATCGCCATGGCTCCCTGATAATCATACTGGGCGGCCAGCGCATCGGCATCGGCGATGAGCTGCTTCTGCTCCTTGGCCAGCAGGGCCTCGGCATCCAGCGGGGCAGAGGTGGAAGCACCGGGCTTATCGGTTTTCTGGGGCTTTTTGTGCTGCACGGCACCCACCACAAAGGAAATTATCAGAATAAGAGCCGCCGCCAGAATCAGCACCGGCAGATAAGCCTCCTTGAAGTCCTGCCATTTGGAGCGCTTGCGCCGCCGACGGGGAGGATAGGGCTCCTGAGAGGGCTGCGCCCCGGCGGAACGGGGGCTTTGGGCGGAGTCGGAGGGAGGATTTTCAAAGGCTCCCGAGGCGGGAGGCTCATCCGGAGGCATCCGATCCTCAAAATCCCGGGAAAAATCCAAATCAAGATCCGACTGGAACTCTTTCTTTTCATCCATGGCATAGTCCTGCCTTTCGTACATAGTTACCGCTATTATATCCAACGACCGGCGAAAAAGCAAGTAAAAGTCCGGCCATGGGAAAAAAAGACCTCCGGGGGGATCCCCCGGAGGCGGAGAAAAAATCAGAAGGTGCAGCCCTGCCAGAGCATGGCGTCGGCCACCTTGAGGAAACCGGCGATATTGGCGCCGGTCACCAGATCACCGGGCCGATCCACGGCTTCGGCGGCCTCGGCGGCGCTGCGATAGATGTTTTTCATAATGGTATGGAGCTTTTCGTCCACTTCCTCGAAGCTCCAGCTGAGGCGCAGACTGTTCTGGCTCATTTCCAGCCCGGAGGTGGCTACGCCGCCGGCATTGGCGGCCTTGGCGGGGCCGAAGGGGATACCGGCCTGCCGGAAGGCGGCGGTGGCCTCCAGCGTACAGGGCATATTGGCACCCTCGGCCACATAGCGAACCCCGTTGCGGATCAGCGCCTGAGCGCCCTCCAGATCCAGCTCGTTCTGGGTGGCACAGGGCAGGGCGATGTCACAGGGGACGGCCCAGATGCCCTTGCAGCCGGGGGTGAAGCTGGCAGTGGGGACATGATCCAGATAGGTGCTGATCCTGGCCCGGTTCTGCTCCTTGATCTGGCGGATGATTTCAAAATCAATGCCCTTGGGGTCATAGATATAGCCGGAGGAATCGCTCATGGCCACCACGGTGCCGCCCAGCTGGGTGGCCTTCTGGTTGGCATAGGTGGCCACATTGCCGGAGCCGGAGATGACCACGGTCTTGCCTTGGAAGCTGTCCCCGGCGGCATGGAGCATCTCGTCCATGAAGTAGCACAGGCCGTAGCCGGTGGCCTGAGTCCGGGCCAGACTGCCGCCGCAGTTGAGGTTCTTTCCGGTGAGAACGCCGGTATATTCGTTGGTGATTTTCCGGTATTGACCGTAGAGGTAGCCGATCTCCCGGGCGCCCACGCCGATGTCACCGGCGGGGATGTCGGTATCCGCTCCGATGTGGCGGTACAGCTCCGTCATAAAGGCCTGACAGAAGCGCATGATCTCCCCGTCGGATTTGCCCTTGGGGTCGAAATCCGAGCCGCCCTTGCCGCCGCCCATGGGCAGGCCGGTGAGGCTGTTCTTGAAGATCTGCTCAAAGCCCAGAAATTTCATAATGGACAGATTGACGCTGGGATGGAGCCGCAGGCCGCCCTTATAGGGGCCGATGGCGGAATTGAACTGAACCCGGTAGCCCCGGTTGACCTGCACCTGCCCCTGATCGTCGGTCCAGCAGACCCGGAACAGGATCACCCGCTCCGGCTCCACCAGCCGGTCGATGATCTTGTTTTTCACGATGTCGGGACGGCGCTCCACGATCGGCTCCAGAGAGGTCAGTACCTCCTCCACCGCCTGTAAATATTCCTTCTGCTCCGGATTCCGGGCCTTGAGGCCCTGATAGATCCCCAGCAGATATTCGTTTTTGATGGACATGGGAATTCCTCCTTTGGCATGGCTCCGATGCTGCGGAGCGTCAGTGTGGCTATATTATAGTATAGCCCCGGGCTGATTGCAACTGAAACTGTGAAAAAATCCGCCGGGGCAATGCCTTGCAAACCGACGGGAAATCCATTATAATGGAGAAAACTTCAGAAAAACCACAGGAGGAATCTGAACTTATGGAAAAAATCGCAAGCTTTACCATCGACCATGAAAAGCTCCAGCCCGGCGTCTATGTGTCCCGGAAGGATCGCATCGGTGCGGAGACGGTGACCACCTTCGATCTGCGGCTCACCAGCCCCAACGAGGAGCCGGTGATGAACACCGCCGAGGTTCATGCCATGGAGCATCTGGGCGCCACCTATCTGCGAAACGACCCCCAGTGGCGGGACCGGGTGGTATATTTCGGGCCTATGGGCTGCCGCACCGGCTTTTATCTGCTGGTGGCCGGAGACCTGACCAGCCGGGAGATCCTGCCTCTGGTGCAGAGCTGCTTCCGGTTCATGGCGGAATTTGAGGGGGAGATCCCCGGCGCCAGCCCCAGAGACTGCGGAAATTATCTGGACATGAATCTGGGCATGGCAAAATACTGGGCCGGACGGTACAGCGCTCTGCTGGAGCAGATGCCGCAGGATCGGCTGGTCTACCCCGAATAAAAAGGAGAAAACAGAAGCTATGAAACTTGGAATCATCGGAGCCATGGACATCGAGGTGGCCATGCTCAAGGAGCGTATGACGGAAAAAACCACCGAGCAGCGGGGGAGCATGACCTTCTTTCTGGGAAGACTGGAGGGGCTGGAGGTGGTAGTGGCCCAGTGCGGCGTGGGAAAGGTTCATGCTGCCATGTGCGCCCAGACCATGTGCGACCGCTATGCCGTCACCCATCTGGTGAACACGGGCATTGCCGGTTCTCTGGATCCCCGGCTGGACATTGCGGATGTGGTCATCAGCGAGGACGCCATGTACCACGATATGGACGCCACCCACTTCGGCTATCCCATGGGCCGGGTCCCCGGCCTCAGCGTCACGGCCTTCCCGGCTGACGAGGGACTCAAGAAGCTGGCCTTCGCCGCCAGTGAGGAGTTGAAGCCCGGACATACCCGCTATGGCCGGGTGGCCAGCGGCGATCTGTTCGTCAGCGAGGACGGGGCAAAGTCCCGGATCACCCAGCGCACCGGGGCCAGCTGCACCGAAATGGAGGGCGCAGCCATTGCACAGGCCGCCTACTGCAACGGCGTTCCCTTTGTCATCATCCGGGCCATTTCCGACAAGGCCGACCACTCCGCAGAGATGGACTACCCCAGCTTTGAGAAGCTGGCCGCCGCCCACTGCGCTCAGGTGACCTGCACCTTGGCCCGCAAGCTGGCAGAGCAGGACTAACCGCTGTAAAACAACAAAAAGCGCCCCGAATGACTGGGACTTGCAGCACAGTCATTGGTCATAGAAGCAGAACTGGAATGAGATTTGATGCCAGTTTTGCTTCGTTCTGGGGTGTTTTGTCTCGGAATGTTTCTTGTGTATGGGGAAGCGAATGTGTGAAATTCCGAACAGATACAGAAATGAGGTAATTTATGAGAGCCTATGCCAGCAAAGGGGAACTGAAGGACGAAATCAAGAAAACCTATGTGAAATTCATTGGCGAGTTTGACAATATCCCGGAGGAGATGAAAGACCTTCGGGCAGAAGCGGTTGACCGCACTCCGGCGGAAAATCTGGCCTATCAGGTGGGCTGGACGACCCTTGTTCTGGGATGGGAACGGGATGAGAGAAACGGTCTGGAGGTGAACACTCCGTCCGAGCAGTTCAAATGGAATCAGCTGGGAGAGCTGTATCAATGGTTTACGGATACCTATGCAGGCTTGTCCCTTCAGGAACTCAAGGCTATGCTGGACGCAAACATTCAGGGAATTTATGAGATGATTGATTCTATGTCGGACGAGGATCTCTTTGCGCCCCACAGACGCAGGTGGGCAGACGGCGCAACCAAATCGGCAGTCTGGGAGGTTTATAAATTTATCCATGTCAACACCGTGGCGCCCTTCGGTACCTTCCGTACAAAAATCAGAAAATGGAAGAAGCTCATGCTGTGAGGTGTTCGACGAATTCGGATCATCCGAGCCTCTGCGGATGTATGTGCATCCTGCGGATGATGGATTTCGG
>SAMEA104404103__coassemble_5383_pt1 | contig 4590 bp, 5 predicted proteins | sample SAMEA104404103__metabat2_low_PE_016 | metagenome-assembled genome bin SAMEA104404103 (sample SAMEA104404103) | Balaenoptera acutorostrata | reverse complement strand
GATTGGCTTTGCCTGCCGCCCGGAGCATCCAATGGTTTCACGATTCGGAGGAGACATCCTCCGGTCATCCATTCATTGAAGATAGGAAAGACCGGGCATTTTCCCGGCAGACTTGGACCAGGAGGTAGTTTCTATGATCCAGCAAAAGAATGAAAACGGTTCTATCATTGTTTCCGCCGGTGTCTATACCGACATTGCCGGCACCGCCGCCTCCAACTGCTTCGGCGTCAAGGGCATGGCGGCCCGCTCCGTTCAGGACGGCCTGTTCCACCTGCTCCGCAAGGAGAGCATGGGCAAGGGTGTTCTGGTGGAGTACCACGAGGACAACACCATCAGCATCGATCTTCATGTGATGGTGGATCATGGGGTCAATCTTCCCGCTGTGGGTGCCTCCATTATTTCCGAGGTGCGCTATGTGGTGACCAAGTGTACCGGCACCGAAGTCCGTGCCGTGAATGTCTATTTTGATTCCATGATGATTGGTTAAGTACGGAGGTGTATCATTTGAGGCAGACCATCAACGGAGCGGATTTTCGCAGACTGGTTATCAGTGCCGCCGCTTCTATTGAAAATCACAAGCAGCAGCTCAACGAGCTGAATGTGTTCCCTGTGCCCGACGGCGATACGGGAACGAATATGTCCATGACCATCGGCGCTGCGGCCCGGGATCTGAAGAAAACCGAGGATCCCACTTTGGAGCAGGCCTCCAAGACCGCCGCTTCCGCCATGCTGCGGGGCGCCAGAGGCAATTCCGGCGTCATTCTTTCCCTGCTGGTGCGGGGAATGTCCAAGGCCCTCAAGGGTCATAAGGAGTGCGACGGTGTGCTGTGGGCAGAGGCATTGCAGGAGGGCGTGGACGCCGCCTACAAGGCCGTTATGAAGCCCGCCGAGGGAACCATCCTGACCGTGGCCCGGCTGGCCGCCGCCCGGGCCGGAAATGCCGCCCGGGAGAACAACTTCATCGAGTTTGTCCATGCCGCCGCCATTGAGGATGCCAAGGCCGCTCTGGCCAACACCGTCAACCAGAACCCGGTTCTCAAGAAGGCCGGTGTGGTGGATGCCGGCGGTAAGGGCTGGCTGCTGGCGCTGGAGGCCATGATGGCCGCCCTTCAGGGCGAGGATGTGGTTCTCGAGGAGGGGGCCGAGGAGGAGCCGTCCGGCACCAAGGAGCAGGCGGATTTCTCCGATTTCGATACCGGCGACATCACCTTCGGCTACTGCACCGAGTTCATCGTCTCCCGGGAGAACGACAAGGATCCCGAGGAGCTGCGGGCCTATCTGGCCACGCTGGGCGACTGTCTGGTGCTGGTGGACGACGATGAGATCATCAAGGTTCATGTCCATACCAACGACCCCGGACTGGCCCTTCAGGCCGCTCTGAAATACGGCTCCTTCGTCACCACCAAGATCGAGAATATGCGCCTCCAGCACACCGAAAAGGTGATCCATGAGCAGGAGGCCGCTCCTGCGGTGGCTCCGGCGGAGAAGGCGCTGGGCGTGGTGGCGGTCTGTGCCGGTGACGGCCTTGCCGATGTGTTCCAGAATCTGGGCGTGGACGGCATCATCTCCGGCGGTCAGACCATGAACCCCAGCACTCAGGACATCCTGAGCGCCGTCAACCGGGTCCCGGCAGAGACGGTCTTTGTCCTGCCCAACAACAAGAACATCATCATGGCCGCCCAGCAGGTGGACGAGCTGACCGAAAAGCGTGTGGTGGTCATCTCCTCCAAGACCGTGCCTCAGGGCATCACCGCCATGCTGAGCTTTGACCCCGACGCAGCGGTGGAGGACAATGAGCAGGCCATGGCCGAGGCCATGGAGGGCGTGGACACCATGCAGATCACCTATGCCGCCCGGAATTCCGATTTCGACGGCTACGACATCCACGAGGGCGATTATCTGGCCATCTACGGCTCCCAGCTGTTCGGCACCAGTCAGGACATCAAGGTTCTGCTGCGCTCTCTGGCGGAGAAGGTTCGGGATGACGGCAAGGAATATATCACCATTTACTACGGCGCTGATGTGCAGGAGAAGTATGCTCAGAAGACGGCAGATCTCTTTGCAGACCTCTGCCCCGAGGCGGAAGTGACCCTTCTGCGGGGCGGTCAGCCGGTCTACTACTATATGATCTCTGCGGAATGATCGCAGGTGAGAGAGAAAGGGGACCGCATTGCGGTTCCCTTTTGCTTTTCGGAAGGAGGAGGACATGAAAAAACAGCTGGGGCTTGCTTATCAGGCCGGACGGCGGATCCAGCAGATGAAAATTGGGGTTTATGCGGCAAATGCCTGTTATTTCCTGATTTTGTCCCTGTTTCCCATGCTGCTTCTGATTCTGTCCAGCCTGCGCTTCACCTCGCTGTCGGCGCAGGATCTGATCGAATTGGTGGAGACGATCCTTCCCCATGCCCTCTATGAACCGGCGGAATCCTTCATCGTTTCCACCTACTATGCCTCCTCCGGAGCCATGGTGTCCTTTTCCGCCGTGGCGGCCCTGTGGTCTGCCAGCCGGGGAATGTACAGCCTCCTGACGGGCCTCAACCACATCTACGGCGTACAGGAAAACCGGGGCTATCTCTACACCCGGTTACTCAGTGTCCTGTATCTCTTTGTCATGCTGATCGTGGTGGTGGCCACCCTGATCTTGCAGGTGTTCGGAGAGAGCCTGCTGGGCTGGCTCATGGATCTGCATATCCCCATGGTGGATTGGCTCCACAACATTGTGGATCTGCGGTTTCTGGTGCTGCTGTGCCTGCAAACGGTGGTGTTCACCGGGATGTATACCATGCTCCCCAACCGCAGGAACGGCTTCTGGGAAAGCCTGCCCGGAGCGGTGGTGGCGGCGGTGGGCTGGCAGACCTGCTCCAATGTGTTCAGCATCTATGTGGAGCATTTCGGCGGCTATATGAACATCTACGGCTCGGTGTATCTCATTGCGCTGGGGATGCTGTGGCTGTACTGGTGCATCAGCGTGGTGCTGCTGGGAGCGGGCCTCAACCGGCTGATCCAGCAGGGGCTGGGAAAATAGGGAAAAATTTCCCATAAATTTACGGCCTGTTCATATTTTTGCATTAGCATGATTCGGTGTGGAGGTGGCAGAAGATGTTTGGATTGGTAACAGCGTCCCTTTCGGAGCTGGAGGCGGCGGAAAAAAGCCGCTATGAAGCGGTCTACTGCGGGATTTGCCGCAGCATCCGCCGACAGGACGGACAGCTCTGCCGTCTGGGCCTGAGCTTCGACATGGTCTTTCTGGCCCTGCTGCTTATGAGCCTGTATGAGCCGCAGGAGCAGACCGGAGCCCAGAGCTGTGTGGCCCACCCGCTGGGGAAGCGCCCTTGGGTGGAGAACGAATATGTGGACTATGCCGCCCGGATGAATGTGGCGCTGGCCTGCTATAAGGCCCGGGACGATTGGCAGGACGATCAAAAGCAGAGCGCCCGGATGCTGGCGAGGCTGTTTGGACGGCACGAGGCCCAGATCCGGCAGGAATTTCCCCGCCAGTGTCAGGCCATGGAGGACTGCATCCGGGAGCTGTCCCGGCTGGAGCGCTCCAACAGCCCCGATGCCGACGGCTGTGCCAGCTGCTTCGGCAGGCTGATGGCGGAGCTTCTGGTGGTTCAGGAGGATGTCTGGTCGCCCTATCTGCGGCGGACGGGCTTCTGTCTGGGCCGGTTCATCTATCTGGCGGACGCCGCCATGGATTACCGGGAGGATCTGGCCAAGCACAAGTATAACCCCTTTTTGGCCATGGGAACCGGGGAGGATGAAGCCCGGTGGGAGGACTATCTGGTTCTCGCCATGGCCGGCTGCACCGACGCCTATGAGCGGCTGCCGCTGGTGCAGGATAAGAAGATTCTGGATAACATCCTGTACAGCGGCGTATGGCTCAACTATCGCAGAAAGCAGAGAGAGAATGGGAAGGAGCAGCACGATGGCAGATCCTTATGAGGTCCTGGGCGTGAGCCGGGACGCAACCGATGACGAAATCAAGCGGGCTTACCGCAGGCTCGCCAAGCAGTACCACCCGGACGCCCATCCGGACGATCCCCATGCGGCGGAAAAAATGCAGGAGATCAATGCGGCCTATGACCAGATCAAAAATCCCGAGAAGTATCGCAGCACCGGCCCCACCCAGAGCAGCTACGATCCCTTCAGCGGCTTCGGCGGGCAGGGGGGCTATTATGACCCCTTCGGCGGCTACCGCCAGCAGGCCAATTCCACCTACGAGGACACCTATTTGCAGGCCGCCCGGAATTACATCCGCTATGGCCGCTATCAGGAGGCATGGAATGTGCTGTCGGGCATGGAGGAGAGCCGGCACAATGCCCAGTGGTATCATCTCAGTGCGCTGGCCAATGAGGGGCTGGGCAATCAGGTGACGGCGCTGGAGCATATGAAAAAGGCCGTGTCCATGGATCCGGAGAATCCGGAATATCTCAACGAGCTGAATCGGATGGAGCATTTCGGCGGCAGCTACCGCCAGCAGGCCGGGAATTATCAGGGCTTCGGTCTGAATCTGAATCCCTGCTCCACCCTCTGCACCTGTATGCTCTGCAACAGCTTCTGCCCGGGCTGGTTCTGCTGCTGTTAGCC
>SAMEA104404103__coassemble_4277_pt1 | contig 5725 bp, 5 predicted proteins | sample SAMEA104404103__metabat2_low_PE_016 | metagenome-assembled genome bin SAMEA104404103 (sample SAMEA104404103) | Balaenoptera acutorostrata | reverse complement strand
TTGCCCACACAAAGTTCATAAGCAAAAATGTCAATCCTGCATGCAACAGGATGCTGCCATTCAGATAGGGTAGAACCTGCTTTACAGAAATGATGGAAAATCCAGCCAAAAACAGCACGGAAACAACCAGGCTGATACCCATACTGACAGATAGTTTTGCACCATAGATCTGCAATCTGCTTTTTCCTTGAATCAGTTTATTTCTAATTACACCATCACTATATTCTCTTCCGATCGTCAGGGAAATAAAAATGCAAAGGATCACAGTGGCCGGTACAAGAAACATATCATCAAAAGTTCCCCTGTCAGTATAACCACCTGTGCTAAAGCCAGTTACAGAAAAGCCAAAGACAATACCTGATATGAAGGAAGCTACTAAGACAATCCAGAAGAATTTCTTGTGATAATAGCGATACAATTCTCCTCTTATTAAATTGATCATGCCTCTTCACCTCCCACCAGATTCATGAAATAGCTTTCAAGACTCTCGTCTTTTTCCTGGATGCTGATAATCTCGCAGCCTTCTTTTGTCAATGCAGCTGCCAGTCGACTCACATTAGGCTTTGCATATAGATCTGCCTCCGTATGGGAGTTAATACGATACTCGATTCCCATCAGATCCAACGCATGAGGAAGCAATGCTGTGTCATTGACTTGAATACGTGTACATTTGCGGCATTGTTTTTCCAACTGAGATGCATCGATTTCTTTGATCAGATGCCCTCGGTCAATAAAGCCATAGTGAGTAGCCAGGCGGGAAAGTTCATCCAAAATATGGCTGGAAATCAGAATTGTGATCTGCCGTTCCTGATTCAGCTTCAAAAGCAACTCTCTCATGTCAATAATTCCCTGTGGATCGAGGCCGTTTATTGGCTCATCCAGCACCAGAAAATCAGGATCGCCCACCAAAGCAATGGCGATACCTAAACGTTGCCTCATACCAAGTGAAAAGTCCTTTGCCTTCTTCATTCCAACATTAGAAAGTCCTACAAGTGACAAAAGCTCGCGAACCCCTGTAAAGCTTGGAAGTCCTAATAAAATAGCCTGAGTAGTAAGATTCTGTTCTGCAGTAAGATCAAGATATATGGCTGGTGATTCTACAACAGCCCCCATACGTCTTCTTGATCTTGCTATCCTGGTATTGTTATTATCTATACCATATAGGCTGTATGAGCCACTGCTTGGATTTTGCAGACCACATATGGTTCGTATAAGAGTTGTCTTACCTGCACCATTTTTACCAACAAAGCCATAAATTGAGCCCTTTGGAACAGACATATTTAAATCGTCAAGAGCATTAAATTTTCCATATTTTTTTGTTAAATGCTCTGTTTTTAATATATATTCCATACCGATTCCTCCTTTGTACTTCTTATGTTAGCAGACAAGTATCAAGAAATCGGTAAAGAGAATCGTCAAGATTTGGTCAAGATTCCTGCTCGATCAGCTTAAAGCCGATGCCCCAAACAGTTTCGATATAATCCTTATTTCCGACCTCCTCCAATTTTTTGCGAAGATTGGATATGTGTTGCTTCAGAGAACGCTCTGTGCAATCAGGGGTGTCAATACTGATTCGATCCAACAAAACACCTTTCGATAAAACCTGATGGGGATTCTGCATTAGAATTTTCAAAATGGCAAATTCTGTTCGGGTCAGAGAAACCGCAACTTGGTTTACAGTGACAGTCATGGTAGATAAGTCCATCTCGATATCCCCATAGCACAGATTGTTTCCAGCAGAATGGTTCCGCCCGTTGCGCAGTTGCACCGTAATTCGTGCCAACAGTTCTTTCGTATTGAAGGGCTTTGTGATATAGTCTGCAGCACCGTTCAAGAGGAGGTCAACCTTATCTTGAACATCGGTCTTTGCACTGAGTACAATGACAGGAATCCCCTGGATTTTTGGAAGGACTTGCTCTCCGGAAAGGCCGGGCATCATCAAGTCCAAAAGCACCAGATCCGGTTTTGTATTGCTTAAAAGATAGAGGGCCTCCGTTCCAGAATATGCCCGAAGGGTATCATATCCCTCTCCTTGCAGTATTTTTTCCAATACATTTCCAATCTGCACATCATCGTCAATAATCGCTATTACGCTCAATTTCTGATTCCTCCTGACGCTAAGGTATTTGCTTTTAACTGTTAGAATAATCTTGAGTTATCTAACACTTTAATTATTTATATAATATCATAACTCCTCTAAAACTGATATTATTTATTACCTATACCTTTTTATATATCCAAATCATTAATTACTTAAAAAAACTTTTACCTATCATCCCTGTCCACTGATCTTTTTTTCTTAGTTCTCTTCTGCTCATCAATCTGCTTTTGATTCTCCTTAAGCCTGTCTTTGATGCTTCGTGACTGTGGTTCTTTTACTTCTGGTCTTTCTTTAGCCTTTTCTTTCTTATCTGGAACTTCAATAAATATTTCCGGAACTACATGAGCTATTCTTTGATCAGGTTTAGAATCTGAAGTATTCCATTCATGCTGAAGCTTTCTAACATCCTCTAATTTACCTTTAGCTCTACGATAAGCTCTATTAAGATCTGCAACATTTGTAAAACCATACTGTGTTGGAATTAACTGTATATCTGAATTCAGTTTTTCTATTTTAATTTCTTTTGCAGTAATAGCAGCTGTGAGTTCATCCTTCTTTCTCTTAAGCCAAAACATATATGGTTTTATTTCTGCCAATTCACTTTTAAGCTCTCTTATATCTTTTTCAATAGCAAAAATCTGATTATTTTTTCTTTTCAGTTTTTCGTAGATTTCTCCAAGACGTTTTATTTCATTTTTCTCTAATATGTCATTAGGATAAGGACCTTTTTCTCCTGGGGGCAGAGCCTCTGGCGTTGCATCTATCGAAAATTTCTTCCTTGCCATAACGTTTCCATCTCTATCGATTTTAAAGTCACCATATTTCTTAAATCGATCCATAAATCCCCTTAATATTCCTATCGATTCCTGTAGTATTATTGTAAATCTTCCTGGCTGTTTGCCATATTTTTTTATAGATTCTACAACTTTGTTTGTTATATTTCTTTTCTTAATCCCCATGATGGAGTCTTCTGGAAGACCAACCAGAAGGCTTCGATCTACCATATGATTCCATTGTTTTCTTAAGTAATTATCTATTTTGATTTCTTTTTCAAGTGGATTATTTTTTCCAATCTTCTTTGTTGCAAGATAAGGACCACCGGCACTGAAAACTTTTAATCTTTCTTTTTCATCTTTTATAAGATGATTAAACTGAGCTGTGTATGCCACTTTCATCTGATCCAAAAAATCTTTGGATTTAAAAAATGAATCTTTGGGTTTGAATAAATTTCTTTCATACACTTCACCTTTTTTAATCACCTTGCACCCCTTCTTTATATTTCCTTCTTCATCTAATATTTCTTTTTTAGTCCTGACATGTTTACCTGCCTCATCATAGAAAAGATTTCTCGTTGCAATTTTTTCTTCTGGTATTTCCAGACTTTCTCGCTCTGAAAATATAAGATGAACATGAAGGTTTGACTTCTTTTTGTTATGATGAAGAGCTGCTGTACATCCAACATCATATCTCATTGTAAAGGTACCAACTATTGCACTTAACAGTGCGTCATGATCATATTCAATGAGGCTCGGCGGAAGCATTAAAATTAACTCCCTTGCCTCAATACATTTTCCTTTCGTTCCGCTTGCAGCAAAATCTTTCTGATTTTGCTTATGCAGATGATACCAAAATTTCTCAGGAACATTACTGTAAGTTGCATATAAATTTTCCTGACGTTTCGGATCGGTGATATATCGTACCCTTCCACGTACATCACTTAGTTTAGTCATCTGAACAAAACTATTGTTTACACTACTCATACATTTACCCTCCTTTCCGTCCACGAATACGTCAACATCTGCTAAACATTTCTGCTTGCATTTCTTCCCCTCGGAGAGCCTCCGGAGGACGAAATACCCAGTGAACAAACTTTAGTTTGTGCAATGGGTGTATTTCGCTCTCATGCGCCGAGGGCTCTGTCTTTTTATTGTTGTGGCGTTTCCGCCACCCTTTATCTTCATGCCCGTTTCCGGGCCTATTTTTCTTTCATGCCCGTTTCCGGGCTTTTTGTAAATGGCTGGAGCAGCTCTACCAGATTCTTTGCAATAGCCATCGGAACCGATTCTCTTACCCCTGCTCGAATACTTTCTTCCACCTTCCGTAAAAAAGCATCTTCTTTTTCTCTTGTCTCCAGGTATGGATCTCTCTCAAGTTTTTCTTCTCTTTCAAAATAGTCATTTAATGCGATCACAACCGCCTTCGTGTAAGACTTGTACTTCTTACGATCCATTGTCTGAAGATATTCCCATGCCTTTCTATCCTGATCATCCGATAAATTTAATCTAATATTTGTGTTGATAATGTTTCTTTCATCTTTCATTTCTTCCCCTTCCTAACAAAAAAGAGCATTCAGTGTAAAAAAAGCAATTTTTTTCTACTTCTTCAGGTTTTTCATTCAACTTTTCCCTGCGTTAGTATCATTTAATTTTGCTTATTTTGCCCTAAATGCCCTAAACATCTTTTTCTGTATTCAATTTTAGTTGTTCATATCCATTAATATCATTATCAAATGGTATACATTCATCCATTCCTACCGGCTGAAAAAAATCATCTGCAAATGATGTGTCTTGGTAATAATATTCACCATTGTACTGTTTCAGACGGTATCCTTTCTCTGCCATTAACTTGAAAAATTTAGATTTCCCATGTCCCTGGCGATCATTTTCCTTACAGTATTCTTCATATTTTGTAAAAGTTTCACTTCGTTTAATCCTGTTACCATCTGAAGGCATCAATACATCCTCTGTAAAGGCGCATACGCTGTCTGAAGACTTCTGAATCTCCTTCACACACTCTTTACTGTGATCACTTTCAGTAAAAGCTCCTCGCTGATATAAGCCCTTTAACGCTATCATAGCCATATGAATAGCATAATCACTTTCCTTCTGTACCTTTTCCTTTAAATGCAGATCTTTCACCCCTGATCGAACCTGTTGATTCATATCCAGGATCAACAACCTGCGATAAAAAGCATCTGATTTATCTTCTAAGTTTTGTGGCATCTCATTTGTTGAAAATAACAGTTTTGCATAAGATTTAAAATGAATTGCATCCTGGCCTTTCTTCTCATAAAGCAAAGTATCTTCACCAACTGCTTTTTTCAGTACGTCAGTATTTTCCATTGCTTTGCAAGGAATATCTGCACAGGCATTTAATAATTTGCCATAAAGTCCCGTTGCAAAAAATCTTTTATTCAGATCCTGTAATGATATGCTTGAAGCATTTTCATGCCCCACAATATACTGAATAAGAGAAACTGCAACTGACTTACCTGTTCCACCATTTCCTCTCAGCATAAGGAACTTCTGGAACTGCGTATCCATCGTCATGCAGTATCCAAAATATTCCCAAAACATCATCTGTTCCTCCACGCTGGGAATGGATGTTGCTAAATACTTTTTAATGTTATCTCCGCCTTCCAACACTTTATTCTGTGCCTCAGGATAAAATTCAAAAGGAATCTGATTTAGTGTAAAATACTTTGGATCATGTTCTATCATTTTGTCTTCCAGCACATCATAATACCCGTTTTTAAAGTTGACCCAATATGCAGGCTGCTGATTTAATTCATATGATTTACAATTATATTCAATTTAGAATGGTCTTCGGATCATTCTTTTTATT
>SAMEA104404103__coassemble_4251_pt1 | contig 5755 bp, 4 predicted proteins | sample SAMEA104404103__metabat2_low_PE_016 | metagenome-assembled genome bin SAMEA104404103 (sample SAMEA104404103) | Balaenoptera acutorostrata | reverse complement strand
GCCTCCTTGGAGAACCCGGAGGAGGGGGACTTGACCTGCTCCGGCTCCGTGACCGGGGGCAGATCCTCCCAGCCGGACACCACGCCCTGCTGTTCCTCCTTGGCCTGCTGGGTCTTATGCACCACATCCATGACAATATCGCCGGGGATCAGGGCCGTAGCCAGATATTGATGGGTCATGGTGACCATGGCGGTATCGATATAGATGCTCCGCAGCGCCGACAGCGGCGGGATGAGATCCGTAAAGATCACCACGCAGTAGGCGGATTCCAGAAACAGCAGAATGGACAGAAGCCATGCCGCCACCCGCAGGCCCTTGTGGGGCTTGGGGGATTTTTTGGTCTTTTTTCCCGGCTCGGCAGGCTCGGCCTTGGCGGCCCGCTGGGCCTTGGTCTTTTCCGGACGCTCCTGCTTCTGGGCTGCCTCCGTCCGGGCGGGTCTGTCCTCCCGGTTCTGCCTCCGGGGGCTTTCCTCCGGCTCGTCCATGATGCTTACCGGCTCATTGTTGGCATAGCGGCCATTGGATGCACCGCCGAACAGTTTCTTTCCCATCTTGTAATAAGTCCTCCAAACACAAATCGGTTAATGGTTGTCGAGCAAATAGTGTACCGTCCGGATCAGTCTGCCGTTTCGGTAGTAATACCGGGGGACCCGGCGGCTGATGCCGGAGATGAACTCATAATTGAAGCTGCCAGCCTCCGCTGCGATCTGTTCCACGGTGATGGTTTCCGATCCGTCGCTCCCCACCAGCGTCACCGGATCCTGCAAGCTCACCTCGGGGATCCGGGTCACATCCACCATCAGCTGATCCATACAGACCCTGCCGAGGATCGGCGCCCGTCTGCCCCGGATCAGCACATAGAATTTCCCGGAGAGGCTTCTCCAGTAGCCGTCGGCATAGCCCACGGGGATGGTAGCCACCCGGGTGGGGGCCGTGGTCACATAGGCGCCGCCGTAGCTGATCTCCCGGCCCGGAGGGAGCATTTTGATGTGGGTGATGCGGCTGTGCCAGCTGAGGGCCGGACGCAGCGGCAGGAGCGCCGGATCCACCTCGCTGCTGGGATAGAGGCCGTAGGTGACGATGCCGGAGCGAACCATTTCAAACTGATCGGCAAAATTCATGAGTCCGGCGGAGTTGTTCATATGCCGGATGGGGATCTCCAGCCCCAGCCCACGGAGCATGGCGTCAAAGGAGCGGAATTTCTCCGCCTGAGCCTGCGCCTTGCTCAGATCCTTGCAGTCCGCCGTGGCGAAGTGGCTGAAGATGCCCTCGGCATACAGCCCGGGCAGAGCGGCGATCTTCACGCACAGCTCTGCGGCCTGAGGGGTTCCCTCGAAGCCGATGCGGCTCATGCCCGTATCCACGGCGAAGTGGAAGCAGGCGGTTTTCTTCTGCCGCTGGGCCACCCGGGACAGCTCCTTTGCGTCCTCCAGCCGGAAGATCGCCGGACGGATGTCCAGCTGCACCACCTGAGGATAGGCGGAGACCGGCGTGTGACCCAGAATCAGGATGGGGATCCGGATCCCTGCCTGCCGCAGCTCCAGCGCCTCTGCCACGGAGCTGACGCCGAAGAAGGCGCATTTCGGTTCCAGAAGCCGTGCCACCTGCACCGCCCCGTGACCGTAGGCGTCGGCCTTCACCACCGCCATGACCTTCACGCCGGTCTTGGCCCGAACCGTGTCGATATTGTCCCGAATGGCGTCCAGATCGATTTTCACATAGGTGTTGTCATAATTCAAAAGATCATCTCCAGAGGCTCCGGCTTTCCTAAACCACATATTTTAGGCCATGATACCACAGAACCGAAGAAAAGTAAACCGTTTCTTTGATTCCCTCCCCTGCTTTGGCGGTTTCCCACAAATTGCGGGGAGATTTTGTCCTCCTTTGCGGCAGAGGCGGCCTGCTCCGGCGGCGGCCTGTCCGCCCGTGGGACGGGGCTTTGAAAATTTTTCCCGCCCTGTCCCAAAATATTTACATAAATGACATATTTCGCTCTTGCATTTCCGGGGAAGCTGGTGTATGATATCTGCGTTAGCACTCGAAGGGAATGAGTGCTAATCCTGTTACCTTTTGTAGAAAACGGGGCTTGGCTCTGCCGCCCCAGTCCTAAATATCATCTTTGGAGGAATGTTACAATGAAACTCAGACCTATGGCTGACAATGTGCTGCTCAAGGCTGCCGAAGCTGCGGAGACTACCGCCTCCGGGATCCTGCTGGCCACCGCCAACAAGGAAAAGCCCGCCATGTTCGAGGTCGTGGCCGTCGGCCCCGGCACGAAGGATGTGCAGATGACCGTTCAGGTCGGTGACACCGTGGTGGTCAGCAAGTATGTCGGCACCGATGTGACCTTTGAAAAGGTGGATTACAAGTTCGTCAAGCAGGATGAGATCCTGGCCATTGCTGAATAATCAGGAGGGAATTCCATTATGTCTAAAATGATCGTTTACGGCGAGGATGCTCGCAAGAAGCTTCAGGCAGGTATCGACCAGCTGGCCGACACCGTGAAAGTCACCATCGGCCCCAAGGGCAGAAATGTGGTTCTGGGCAAGAAGTTCGGCTGCCCTCTGGTCACCAATGACGGTGTGACCATCGCCAAGGAAGTGGAGCTGGAGGATCCCTTTGAGAATATGGGCGCCCAGATGATCCGGGAGGTCGCCACCCACACCAACGATGTGGCCGGTGACGGCACCACCACCGCTACCCTGCTGGCCCAGTCCATCACCCGGGAGGGTCTCAAGAACCTCAGCGCCGGCGCCAATCCCATGGTCATGCGCAAGGGCATCGAGAAGGCTGTGGACGCCGCTGTGGAGGCCATCAAGTCCCACTCCGTTCCCGTCAACGGCTCCGAGGACATCGCCAGAGTCGGCACCGTTTCCTCCGGTGACGAGTCCATCGGCGCTCTGATCGCAGAGGCCATGGAGAAGGTGGGCATTGACGGCGTCATCACCATCGAGGAGAGCAAGACCGCCGAGACCGGTCTGGAAGTGGTCGAGGGTATGCAGTTCGACCGGGGCTACATCTCCCCCTACATGGTCACCGACACCGACAAGATGGAGGCCGTTCTGGACGATGCCTTCGTTCTGATTACCGATAAGAAGATCTCCTCCATTCAGGAGATCCTGCCCATTCTGGAGCCTGTGGTCAAGTCCGGCAAGAAGCTCATCATCATCGCCGAGGATGTGGAGGGCGACGCTCTGGCTACCCTGCTGCTCAACCGTCTGCGTGGCAACTTCAATGTGGTCTGCGTCAAGGCTCCCGGCTTCGGCGACCGCCGCAAGGCCATGCTTCAGGACATCGCCATCCTCACCGGCGGCACCGTCATCTCCTCCGAGCTGAACATGGAGCTGACCGAGGCCACCTTCGAGGATCTGGGCCGTGCCCGTCAGGTGGTGGTCACCAAGGACTTCACCACCATCGTGGACGGCGAGGGCGATCCTCAGGCCATCGAGGCCAGAGCCCACGAGATCCGTGCCTCCATCGCCACCACCACCTCCGACTATGATCGGGAGAAGCTCCAGGAGCGTCTGGCCAAGCTCACCGGCGGCGTGGCCGTCATCAAGGTGGGCGCTCAGACCGAGATCGCCATGAAGGAGCAGAAGCTGAGAGTGGAGGACGCTCTGAACGCCACCCGGGCCGCTGTGGAGGAAGGCATCGTCGCCGGCGGCGGTACCGCTCAGGTCAACGCCATTTCCGCCGTGGAGAAGCTGATCGCCACCCTGCACGGGGATGAAAAGACCGGTGCAAAGATCATCGCCGCCGCTCTGGAGGCTCCTGTCCGCCAGATCGCCGAGAATGCCGGTGTGGACGGCTCCGTGATCTTCGAGAAGATCCGCTCCAGCCGCAAGGTCGGCTACGGCTACGACGCCTACAACGAGAAGTTCGTGGACATGATCGGCGCCGGTATCGTCGATCCCACCAAGGTCACCCGTTCCTCTCTGGTGAATGCCGCCTCCGTGGCCGCCTGTGTGCTGACCACCGAGAGCCTTGTGGTGGACAAGCCCGACCCCGCCGCCGATGCTGCCGCTGCCGCAGCCGCCGCTCAGGGCGGAATGTACTAATCCCCCGAAAAACCAGCAAGCCCCATCTCCTCGGAGATGGGGCTTTTTTGACGGCTCAGGCCGTTTTTTCCAGTGGTACGGTCATCCGTTCACTGACCTGCACCAACCCCGGGAAGGGGCGATAGGGCTGCTTCAGGAAGGCCATGTCCTCCACCGGGCCATAGACAAATCCGTCCTCTGCGCCGCCGGACAGTCCGCCGTAAAGCACCAGCTGCCCCTCCCGGATCACATAGCAGCCATGCTCCTGCATGGGCCGGAGTCCGATGCGGTCCATCCCGGCGATTTCCCCGAACCGCCGCTGCTCCGAGGCAAATTCCGGGTCGTCCGGGTGCTGGGGGGCGGAATTATAGAGCAGGCAGCTGTCAGCGCCGTATTTCACGATCTGCTGGGCGTAGGTATCCTCCGGCAGGTCGGCATCGATGGTTTCGGGATAGTCGGCCCGCTGGGCATTGAGCAGGGTCTGGGTGAAGCTGCCGTCCTCGTGCAGCTCCAGAATCACCCGCCCCCGGATCCATTGCAGGTGGGCTTGGTTATAAATCGGCTTTTCCTCGCTGGCCCGGAGGGAAAAGCCCTGCCAGTCATAATGGCCCTCATACCGGCCGGGAATGGCTCCGTGCAGTTCCGGGTCGAACTCGTCATTGACGGTCACGGTGATGACATCCGGGGCGATGACCGCCCGGGTATGGCTGCCGGAGCCGTCGGGACTTGGCTGGGTGGTGGTGATCTGGTAGGCGCTGGCGGCGGAGATCTTGGCCACACCGGTTCCCACCGCCGTCAGAAGGCCGTCTCCATCCACGGTGACCGCCTGTGGGTTGCTGCTGGCCCAAATCACCCCGGCCTCCTGATCGTCGAACACCGTGGGCAGAAACACCCGGGCGGTGAGGGACTTCTGCGGCTCCGTCCGGGTATGCAGGCGCACCAATCGGCTGCCCATGATCTCCACCCGGGCCTTGGGGGCGACGGTCACAGGGATCCGCCGGGTTCCGGCGGTCAGAGTGGTGCTGCCCCGGCCCACGGCCATCAGCACATTGCCCAGAAGCCGAACGACCGCAGGATCCTCCACGGCGTATGTCCCCTCCCAGTCCGGCAGCAGCCGGGTCTGGCCCAGCTGGTCGAAGGTGAATTCTGTCTCGGACAGCTGAGGGGCGGTAGGGGCGGCAGGCTCCGATGGGGCAGGCTCGGGGCCGCCGCAGCCCGAGAGCAGGCCCGTCAGCACCGCCGCCGCAAGCAGCAAGGGAAGAAATGATATTTTTTTCATATTCGGCTCCTTTTCTCCGGGCCACGGAGGCTTCGGAAGTGCGGCCGCCGTGTGGTCATGGAACTCCGGCCCCGATGGCGCAGCGGTTATGAAAAATCCCAGAGAACCGCCGTATCCAAACACGGCCCATTCTCTGGGATTTCAAAGCCTGATGCGTCCCGCCGTCCGGCCAACCGCTGCGGCAATGGGGTGCAGCGCAGGCGAATGCGGCAGGCGCACCCCGATCTGTGCTTGCAGGGCCTCCCGAAGCTCCTGTTCCGAAGGTGCGATCCATCACCCATGAGCGCTCCTGACGCCGCCTTGGTTTGGGGCGGCACCCCTTCAAGATCCGATCCAGACCTAGAAACCCAATGTCCTGCCCGGATTTTTGTTTCCATCATTATATCGCACCGCTGCACTCCCGTCAAGATTTTTCAGCCGCCCCGGAATCGGATCTTAC
>SAMEA104404103__coassemble_4057_pt1 | contig 6006 bp, 8 predicted proteins | sample SAMEA104404103__metabat2_low_PE_016 | metagenome-assembled genome bin SAMEA104404103 (sample SAMEA104404103) | Balaenoptera acutorostrata | reverse complement strand
ACATCTTTTAGGAGGATACATGAAGCAATATCTCTTTGTTTTTTTCATTTCCATGGTGCCGCTTCTGGAACTGCGGGGCGGTATGCCCATCGCTGTTGCCATGGATCTGCCCTATCTTCCGGCGCTGCTGGTCTGCGCCATCGGAAATATGCTCCCCGTCCCCATCATCTATCTGTTCGCCCGTAAGGTCTTGATCTGGGGCAAGGATAAACCGAAAATCGGAAAATATTTCACCAAGTTTCTGGAAAAAGGCGAAGCCGGAGGGCAGAAGCTCGCCGCCAAGGGAGGCCGGGGCGGTCTGTTTCTGGCCCTGACCCTGTTCGTCGGCATCCCCCTGCCCGGTACCGGGGCATGGACTGGGACGCTGGCCGCCAGCTTTCTGGACATGGGCTGGAAAACCACCAGTGCCGCCGTGGCTCTGGGCGTTGTCATGGCCGGAACCATCATGGCCATCGGCAGCTCCGGGGTGCTGGCCGTGCTGGGCTTTTAAAAAGAAAGGAAGATTCGATCATGTGTGATTGCCTGTTCTGTAAAATCATCAAGGGGGACATCCCCTCCACCAAGGTCTATGAGGACGAAACCGTTCTGGCTTTCCGGGACATCAACCCTCAGGCCCCCACCCATGTGCTGGTGATCCCCAAGACCCATATCACCGGCATCAGCGCCATTACGGCGGAAAATGCCCCTCTGGCCGCCCACTGTCTGGAGGTCTGCGCCCTCGTTGCCAAGCAGGAACAGCTGGACGGCGGCTTCCGGGTGGTCTCCAACTGCGGAGCCGACGCCGGTCAGACCGTCAACCACCTTCACTTCCATGTGCTGGGCGGAAAACCCCTCAATTTGGATATGGCCTGATTTATCTTGACATTTTTCCCCTTTTGCGCTAGAATGATTGCCGGTCGCAAAGCAAAGCTTATAGAATATCTTCGGGGAGCCGGATGCATCCGGCTGAGAGGGCGTTTGGTACCGCCGACCCGTGACCTGATACGGATCATGCCGTCGTAGGGAAAGATGCGGATTTTGGATTTTTGGGTATCGCATTGTACTCTGACGGAGCTGCAATGCGATACTTTTTTATTCGGAGGTTTGCAATTATGGCAAACAGTTCTTCTCACCTCAAGGTTCGGGCCTTGACCGAGGGCGCCATCATGGTCGCCGCCGCTCAGATCCTGAGCTACCTCAAGTTCTACGAGCTGCCCAACGGCGGTTCCGTCACCCTCGCCATGTTCCCCATCCTGTTCTTCGCTCTGCGCTGGGGTCTGGGCCGTGGCCTGCTGGCCGGCTTCACCTTCGGTCTGCTCCAGCTCATTTTTGACGGCGCCTATGCTTGGGGCTGGCAGAGTATGCTGCTGGACTATCTGGTGGCCTTCACCCCTCTGGGCCTCGCCGGTCTGTTCAAGGGCAAGGCTTGGGGCATCTTCCCCGGCACCGTCGTCGGCTGTCTGGGTCGGTTCATCGTCCACTACATCAGCGGCGTGACCATCTACAAGATTCTGGAGCCTACCGAGTTCATCGGCTTCGGCCTCATCGCCAGCCCCTCCCTGTACTCCCTGCTCTACAACGGCTCCTATATGCTGCTCAACACCCTGCTGGCCATGGTCATTGCCGCTCTGCTGTATAAGCCCCTCAAGAAATACTTCGCCGGCGAGGATCTGCGGTAATTTCCCCGGCCTTCCGAAATATCTCCTAAACACAAAGTCCCATCCGACCGGATGGGACTTTTTTTGTTTGTTTTATTCCGTTTCCATCAGATCTGCCAGAGTGATGCCGTCGAAAAATTCGTCGATCATCCGGTTCAGCTTCTGCCACATGGGGCGGCTGGGACAGCAGTCCGCCCGGTCGCACTCCGCCTTGCAATCCACCGGGATCAGATCCCCCTCGGTCAGCCGCAGGATGGAGCCAACGGTATACTCTGCCAGAGGCCGATTCAGCCGATAGCCGCCGTTTTTCCCGTGGCAGGCCTCCACCAGACCGCCCTTGCTCAGAAGGGTCATGATGGATTCCAGATACTTCTGGGAAATGCCCTGACTGCCGGTGATCTCCTTCAGTGGGATGAAGGCCCCCTCCGGCTCCTGCGCCAGAACCAGCATCACCCGCAGGGCATACCGCCCCTTGGAGGAAACCAGCATGGCCTACTCCTCCTCGGGGATATGCTCGTGGGCATCATCCTCGTCAAAATCCGGGAAATCCTTCTCGTCATAGGGCAGGTTGTGGCTCTGGTAATAGTCCAGAAGCGCCCGCTTGATGGCCTCCTCCGCCAGCACGGAGCAGTGCATCTTGATGGGAGGCAGTCCGTCCAGCGCCGTGGCCACCGCCGCATTGGTCAGGGCCATGGCCTCATGGATGGATTTTCCCTTGATCATCTCCGTGGCCATGGAGGAGGATGCAATGGCGCTGCCGCAGCCGAAGGTTTCAAACTTCACATCCTCGATGATCTCATTTTCGATTTTCAGATAGATTTTCATAATATCGCCGCACTGGGGATTGCCAACCTCTCCCACGCCGTCGGCGTTTTCCAGCACGCCCACATTCCGGGGGTGCAGAAAATGGTCCATCACTTTTTCACTGTACAGTGCCATAGTCGCTTCTCCTTATTCCTTGATGACAAATTCCCGGGTACCCTCCTGCAAATCCCGCCACACCGGGCTCATGCCCCGGAGCCGTTGGATCACATTGGGCAGAACCTCCAGAATGTGGTCGATTTCCTCTTGCGTGTTGGTGTGGTTCAGGCTCAGGCGGATGGAGCCATGGGCGATCTCATGGGGCCGGCCCAGCGCCAGCAGCACATGACTCGGCTCCAGAGAGCCGGAGGTACAGGCCGAGCCGGAGCTGGCACAGACCCCCGCCGCATCCAGAAGCAGCAGCATGGCCTCGCCCTCGATGCCCTCAAAGCAGAAGCTCACATTTCCCGGCAGCCGATGGATGGGGTCGCCGTTGAGCAGGCTGTGGGGGATCCGGGACAGACCCTCGATCAGCTGATCCCGCAATCCGATGACATACCGGCTGTTTTCCTCCATCTGCTCACAGGCCTCGTCCAGCGCCTCGGCCATGCCCAGAATGGCCGGAAGATTTTCCGTACCGGGCCGCCGCTTGCGCTCCTGTGCGCCGCCCTCCATCAGATTGAGGGGGGCAATGCCCTTGCGGGCATAGAGGACGCCCACCCCCCGGGGGCCGCAGAACTTATGGCCGGACAGGCTCAGAAGATCGATGTGGTCTTCCTGCACATCCACGGGGATGTGGCCCACGGCCTGAACCGCATCGGTATGGAACAGCACCCCGGCCTCCCGGCAGACGGCGCCGATCTCCCGGATGGGCAGGATGGAGCCGATCTCGTTGTTGGCATACATACAGCTGACCAGCGCCGTATCGGGACGGAGGGCCGCCCGAACCTGCTCCGCCGTCACCGTTCCCAGCGGCCCGACCTCCAGAAGCGTCACCTCAAAGCCCTCTTTTTCCAGCTTTTTCAGGGTGTGCAGCACGGCATGATGCTCAAACGCCGTGGAGATCAGGTGCTTTTTGCCCTTCCGGGCGCCCAGAGCCGCCGCCGTCCGCAGGGCCATATTGTCGGCCTCGGTGCCGCCGGAGGTGAAATACAGCTCCCGGGGAGAGGCCCCCAGCTGCCGGGCCATCCGTTCTCTGGCCTCCTCCAGCGCCTCCTTGGCCTGCTGGCCGAAGGAATGAAGGCTGGACGGGTTTCCATATATGGTTTCATAATAAGGCATCATCGCAGCCAGCGCCCGGGGGGAGATCCGGGTGGTTGCGGCATTGTCTGCATAAACTTGCATCTCTTTCTGCCCTCCAATTCCGTTGTTTTTTTCTGAGGTGAGCATACCACATTCAACCTACCATGTCAATAGGTTATTCGGAAATATTTTCCGCCGGCCCCTGTCCGCTCCTTCCCTTTTCCGGGGCGCAATGGTATAATATCCCGGAATAAAAGGAGGCATACCATGAAAAGCTGTTTGATTTTCGGCGCAGCGGAGTTTGACGGGCGCTTGGAGCCTGTTCCCTCCGAGGCCCTGATTATTGCCGCCGACGGCGGTCTGAAGCATACACAGGCTCTGGGTCTATGCCCGGAGGTGATTCTGGGGGACTTTGACTCTCTGGGCTATGTCCCCCGGGATTCCCGGGTCTATCCCGTGGAGAAGGACGATACCGACTCCATGCTGGCGGTACGGCTGGGGCTGGAACGGGGCTGTCGGGAATTTTTCCTCTACGGCGCTCTGGACGGCCCCCGGCTGGATCACACCGTTGCCAATTTCCAGACCTTGGCCTTTCTGACCGCCCACGGGGCCAGAGGCTGGCTGCTGGGCCGGGATTCCATCGTCACCGTGGCCAGCCGGGAGCGGCTGGACTTCTCCCCGGACTGCCGGGGCATCCTCTCCCTCTTTGCGCTGGGAACGGAGGTGCGGGATCTGAGCATCCGGGGGCTGCACTATCCGCTGGAGCATGGCAGCCTGCGCTGCGACTTTCCGCTGGGGGTCAGCAATGCCTTTGACGGGACGGCGGCCCAAATCGAGGTGGGCGAGGGGCTGCTGCTGGCCATGTGGGATCGCAGCTGCGGCCTGTGCCGCCGGGAGCCGCTGTCATGCTGACCTACGAGCTGCAAAAATCCCCCTCCCTTCCCCTGTATGAAGCCCTCTACCGCTGCATCCGGGACGACATTCTCTCCGGGCATCTGGCGCCGGGGGAAAAGCTGCCCTCCAAGCGGGCGCTGGCCCAGAATCTGGAAATCAGCAAGGTCACGGTGGAGACCGCCTATTCCCAGCTGCTCTCGGAGGGCTATCTCCGCTCTCAGGAGAAGGTGGGCTATTTCGTGGAGGCGGTGGCCCCTCCGGCCCGAGCCGTTCCCCTGCCCGAATCGGAACGGCTGCCCCCCAAGCCCCGGTGGGAGGTGGATCTGGCCGCCAACGGTGCGGCCCCCGGCTTTCCCTTCACGGTCTGGATGCGGCTTCAGCGGCAGGTCATGCTGGACTACGGCAGCCGCCTGCTGGAGCCGCTGCCCGGTCAGGGCTATCCGGAGCTGCGGCAGGCCATTGCCCGGCATCTGGGGGATTTCCGGAATATGCAGGTGGATCCGGAGCATATCCTCATCGGTGCCGGAACGGACTTTCTCTACAATCTGCTGATCCAGCTTCTGGGCCGGGACAAGATCTACGCCGTGGAGGACCCGGGCTATCAGAAGATCCGGCAGATCTACACCGCCGGCGGAGTGCGCTGTGTCAGCGCTCCCATGGACGATCAGGGGGTGCTTCCCCACCGGCTGGGGGAGGCGCAGGTGCTGCACTGCTCCCCCTCCCACCATTTTCCCACGGGCGTCGTCACCCCGGCGCCCCGGCGGCAGCAGCTTCTGCGCTGGGCCTATGAACGGGAGGATCGGTGGCTCATCGAGGACGACTACGATTCGGAATTTCGGTTCCATGCCCATCCCCTGCCTTCCTTGCAGGCCATGGATCACCGGGGCCGGGTCATCTATATGAACACCTTTTCCAAAACGCTGGCCCCCTCCATCCGTATCAGCTATATGGTGCTGCCCGGGCCGCTGATGGCCCAGTTCCGCCAGCGGCTGGGCTTCTATTCCTGCACCGTCCCCTCCTTCGAGCAGTTCACGCTGGCCCGGTTCCTCTCCCAAGGGCATTTTGAAAAGCATCTCAATCGGATGCGGAAATTCTACCGCAGCCGCCGCAATCAAATCACCCAGCTTCTCACCGGCTCCGCCTTCGCCCATCGGATCACCATTCTGGAGCAGGATGCCGGGTTGCATTTCCTCCTCCGGGTGGACACCCGGCGCCCCGACGAGGAGCTGGCGGCCCTTTGCGCCGAGGCCGGGATCCGGGTGCAGACGCTGGGGGAATTTTACCGTGGCCCCACCCCGCCCGCCATGGAGCATTGTCTGGTCATCAACTATTCCTCCGTTTCCGTGGAAAACCTGTCCAAAGCGCTGGATCGGCTGGTAAAATCCCTTGAAAGGCGAAAAAAACTGTGATATGATGAAAAAAATCGTCCATT
>SAMEA104404103__coassemble_3341_pt1 | contig 7211 bp, 4 predicted proteins | sample SAMEA104404103__metabat2_low_PE_016 | metagenome-assembled genome bin SAMEA104404103 (sample SAMEA104404103) | Balaenoptera acutorostrata | reverse complement strand
TTCATCGCAGGTACTGAGCAGCAAATCCAGGTCATGGGAAACGATAAAAATGAATTTTCCCGATTCTGCCAGCTTTCGGATCAGATCCGCAACCTGCTTCATATGCACATAGTCAAGGCCGCTGGTGGGCTCATCAAAAAGGATGATGTCCTTGTCAGCCAGTGCGGCAGCTGCAATGGCCAGCCGCTGTTTCTGACCGCCGGAAATCGACATAGGATGCTGATCCTTCACTCCTTCCAGCTGGATTTCTCTGAGCCAGCGGTTTGCTTCTTCCGTGCGCTGCTGTCTGGGAATCTTTCTGCGTTTCAGCTCAAAAAGCAGTTCATTTTCTACCGAATCAGAAAACAGCTGATGGTTCACATCCTGCATCACCATAGCGGTATGGTCCAGCATTTTGTGGATGGGGACTGCCTTTCCATAAAGAGTTACATCTGCATCGGTATGCTTTTGCAGCCCGGAAAGGCAGCGGAGAAACGTAGATTTTCCTGCACCGTTGCGGCCGATGATAGCTGTTACCTTTCCGGCCTCAAAGGACTGATCCTGTATCCTGATTCCTCTGTCTGAATTCGGATAGGAGAAATGCAAGTGACGGATGGAAAGCCTTCCTGCTTCCTTGTCTTGTTTTGGGGGAGACATTAAGCATCCGGAAAGCTCAAAGCATCTCAGTCCCTCCCGATGCATGGTTTCGGGAGTCAGGTGTTTCACTTTATCGCCTCTCCAGATGGTCTTGATTTTCCCATCTTCCATCAGAACCAGGGTATCCACCAGATCTTTCAGAAAGAAAAACCGGTGTTCGGAAACTACAATGGTTTTTCCCTCGGCCTTCCAGACCTCAATTACCCGGCGAAGGTCTCTGACGGCTTCCATGTCCAGGTTTGAGGATGGTTCATCCAGCACCAGAACATCACTATCCGCCATAGAGACACTGGCAAAGGCAATTTTCTGCTTTTCACCGCCGCTGAGATGGAACATATTTCTGCCAATCAGGGGCTTCATATGAAGTTTCCCACCGGTGTCTTCGATCCGCTTCAGGATTTTCTTCCGGGACACACCCCGGTTTTCCAGGGGAAATGCCAGCTCGTTGCGGCTATTGATGTTAAAAAACTGACTTTTTGGATTTTGAAAGACACTTCCTACTATTTGGGACATTCCAATGGCTTTTTCCTCCTGGGGATTCTTTCCATTTACAGAAACACTACCTTGAAAATCCCCATGGAAACAGTCGGGAATCAAGCCGTTTAATAATCGGGTAAGGGTGGTTTTTCCGCACCCGGACACCCCGGCCAGCACCACCAGCTCACCGTCTGCGATCTGCAGATCGATAGACTCAAGTGCCGGTGTACTTTCGGCTCCTTCATAGGAAAAGCTTACGTCCTGGAGCTTAATCATAGTTTCATTTCCTTGCCCAGGCTCCACTGCTCGGTGTGCTGCCTGATTTTCACGAAATTCTGATAGACTCCCGGCTGCTCCAGCAGTTCCTCATGAGTGCCGGCCTGGACAATCTGTCCCTGGTCAAGCACCAGAATCTGGTCTGCCTGCTCTATGGTAGGCAGGCGGTGTGCAATGGCGATAACCGTTTTGCCCTGAACCAATTCCTGAATGGCACTCTGGATCAGGTGTTCATTTTCTGGGTCCACACTGGAAGTCGCTTCATCCAGAATGATGATGGGGGCATCCTTTAAAATGGCCCGGGCAATGGAAATCCGCTGCTTTTCGCCGCCGGAAAGGGTAGAGCCGCCTTCTCCTACCACTGTTTCATACCCTCCCGGCAGCTGCATTATGAAATCATGGCATCGGGCCTTCCTGGCTGCCTCCACCACTTCCTCCATGGTTGCCTCAGGCTTTCCAAAACGGATGTTATTGAGGATGGTATCGTGAAACAGGTAGACATTCTGAAAGACAATACTGATCTGCTTTAAAATGCTGTCACAGGTGTAGCTTTTCAGGTCTTTATCTCCCAGGGTAATGGAGCCTTCAGAGGTATCGTAGAAACGGGCGATCAGATTGCACATGGTGGTCTTTCCGCTGCCGCTGCGGCCCACGATGGCTGTAAAGCTGTTCTCCAGGAACGTGCAGTTGATATGCTTCAGCACGATCCGGCTGTCGTAGCCGAAGGACACATCCTGAAAGCGGATGGTATGGGAGGCGGGCTCTATGTCCTTTCCGTCCCGGTCGATAAACTCTGCCCCGGTGAGCCGATCCAGCTTGTCCAGGGTATGATCGATGACATGGAGCACATGAAAGGCACTGCTTAAGTTTTCCGTGCTGAGAAAAGCCACAAAAGACATGATATCCACAAACACCATGGCAGGAAGGTCCATCCCTCCCCGCCAGGTGGTGAAAGCGCAATAAATCACCATGGCTGCAGCGGCCAGTCTCAGGCTCATTACATGGAAAAAATTGTAAACTGCATATTCTTTTTCGATTTTTACATTGATATCTCTGCTCTTCTGATAGGCGCTCCGGATGCCCTTGGCAGTGGCTCCCTCCTGATGGAAGGTTTTCACCAGGGCAATTCCCCGCAGGTATTCAATGGTGGTGCCGGTCATATCTTCATTGGCTTTCTGCAGGACCGCTCCGTTTTCATTGCTTGCTTTCCCCATAAGGTGGAGAAACAGCGTAGAAAGGAGAAGGCCCACACCCATGATGATTCCCAGGACCCAGTCCACGCCCATGCAGAAAAGCAGCATGACCGCCGAGGTGATATAGCCATTTACCACCATGTCCAGCATGGTAATGGCGTGGAATTCCATAAAGCTCATGTCCGTGGTCATAGCCGTCAGCAGATCTCCGGTCTGATTCTTCTGGAAAAAGCCCAGAGGCACCCGCTTCAGAATACTTCCCAGACGGATTCGTTCATCTGCCAGTTTTTCATAGATGACCGTATCTTGAATACTGGCTTTTAGGTAGGTAAACAGGAATCTTCCCCCTACGGCCAGAAGCAGCATCCCGAAAAACAGAAGAATTTTCTTTCCGGTCAGCATATCTGTGCCCATCATATCTCCCAGAATGACCTGAATTGCCATAGCTGCCAGAACAATGGGCAGAGAAATAAAGATACCGGTGAGAAAGGACAGCAGGAAGCCCGCATAGATCCGTTTTTTGTATTTCCCGGACCAGGCAATCATTCTTTTTACAATTTTAAGCATGACACTGACCTCCCTGCAGGGACTGATTTTTGGCTCCCATATGGGCCTGCCACATACTCTGATAGAGCGGTGAGGTGCGAAGAAGTTCCTGGTGGGTGCCGGTGGCTGCCAGCTGCCCCTTCTTAAGGATCATAATGGAGTCAGCACCGGAAATGGTAGACAGCCGGTGGGCAATTACCAGCAGGGTCCTGCCTTTCGTCAGATTGGAGATTGCCTGCTGGATTTTTTCTTCGTTCTCAGGATCTGTATAGGCGGTGGCCTCATCCAGTATCACCACAGGGGCGTTACGCAGGATCATCCGGGCGATGGCAATGCGCTGCTTTTCACCGCCGGACAGTCTGCTGCCGGCCTGACCTGCCATGGAATCATAGCCATGCTCCAGTTCCATAATAAAATCGTGGCAGCATGCCTTCTTTGCCGCCTCATAGACCTGCTCATCCGTGGCTTCCGGATTGCCCATACGGATATTTTCCCGAATGGAAGCATTGAACAGGTAATTATCCTGGGCCACAAAGCTGATATAGTGTGAAAGCTGAGACAGGGGGATATCCCGAATATCCTTTCCTCCCAGTAAGATCCGTCCGTCAGTTACATCCCAGAACCGGGAAATGAGCCGGGCCACTGTGGACTTTCCGCCGCCGGAAGGACCGATCAGGGCCGAGAAGCTGCCTTCCGGAATCTGGAAAGATAGATCCTTCAGAATTTTCTCCTCTGCATGATAGGAAAAATCCACGTGCTGGAAGGTAATGTCAAAATGGTCTAATTCCACCTGCTCCTGTTTATCCGGAAGCTCCTGCTGCTCCAGAACCTCTCCCACAGATCGGGCCGCATACCGGATCATTTTCAGGTTGTTCATGTAGGTGCTGAGACCCATGATGGGACCGATCAGCGCCAGAGAAAGCACAATGGCCAGCACCAGCTCCTCCGGGCTGAGAGACCCGTGGACATAAAGCAGCATGCCTACAGGAAGCACGCCCAGCAGTGTAGAGGGCATAATGGTCATCATCAGGTTGCCGCTGACCCAGGTGCTGCGGAACCACTGGAGGGTCAGCTTCCGGAAGCTTTCCACGCTTTGCTTGAATTTTCCGTAGGAGGCTTCTCCCTGGTTGAAGGTCTTGATTACCTCAATGCCCTCCAGGTATTCCACAATGGTGCTGTTCATGGCATCGCTGGACTTCATATAGGCATCATAATTCTGACTCATTTTTGCCATCATGGGCGCAGACAGCATCATACCTACGATGCAGGACAAGAGAGAAGCCAGGGCCATGAGAGGATGGACAAAGAGCAGAATGACGCACACTGCCAGAGGAGCCAGCATGTAGGCGGCTCCCTCCGGAATCAGATGCGCCAGGGGCAGCTCCAGATTTTCCACCTGGTCGATGGTTAAGTTTTTTAATTTTCCGATAGGCTCCTCCACCACATGGCCCAGCGGCACCCGCATGAATTTCTCCGCCAGATCCAAACGAATCTGCTGCAGAATTCCATAGGCACTTTTATGGGAAAGCGTGGTAGAAAGCTCAAAGAGCAGGGTTTTCAAAAAGTATCCCAGCACCGGCACAAGGCTCAGAATCAGAAGACCCTGCCATGTCAGGGTGTGGGCCACCAGCCCGGTCATCAGCCAGAACACGGCAAAATAGGGCAGAAATCCGGTCATCACACTGCACACAGACAGAATCACCGACAGAAGCATTGCTTTTTTATTCTGCCTCAGATAGGGCTGTAAAAAAGAAATTGTTTGTTTATCCATATCATCACTGACCTTTATTTTCGTAAAATCTGAATTCCCCAGCCTGCACAGCAAAGAGCCAAAAGGCACCAATCCTGCAATTTCAGCTTCGGCACAGAAATGCTGGTGCGCTTCCCGTGAATATCAAATCCTTTGGTAAGGGTCGCCATAAGCAGTTCATCGGCGATGTTTACCACAGACACCGTAAGGGGAACAAACACATCCACCAGAGCAGAAATGGGGTGCAGAACGCAGTACCCCATGGTATGTCCCCGCAGGCGGACGCCGTCCCAGGTAGCTGCGAGCTCTTCCTTGACTGTAGGAAAGAACCTCAGTACCATGCTGATCGTCCAGTTAAAGCCCTTGGGCAGATGCATCCGGTCCAGAGCAGCAATGAGATCAGAAGCCTCTATGGTGCAGATCAGGAAAAAGCCAAAGGTAATTCCCGGCGTCAGCTTCAGAAACAAAGCGCAGACAGAAGACAGGAAAATGGCAGCTCCACCGGAAAGCTCCGGAAGCAGAAACGCCAGCAGTCCCAGGCACACAGCGTAAAGACAGCCATGGCAGAGGGCCTTCCGGTATTTGCCTGCAGCCACATAAAAAAGGAGAGGAATGCACAGCAGGGCTCCATTGAGAGCAAGACCCATGGGTGATAGACCGCACTGAACCAGAAGTCCGCTGACCGTAATAATCAGGAAAATCTTTGTTCTGGGGTCCAGAAAGCAGGGCTTTACAGTCATGCCTTTTTGCCGATCTTCTGAAAATGCTTCTTGAAAACCGCATAGCCAAGCAGACCGCCAAGAACACCGCCCAGCAGAGTCAGCACGATGCCGCCCCAAAAGCCCACACCGGAAACATTGGCCAGCATTTCAGACACATAGTCTTCGCCATACTGCTCAACCAGCTGAGCACGGTAGCTGTCAAAGGAGGCCAGGTAGAGCCGCAGGCCAAAGCCGGTGCTCCAGAGCGTAAATGCCACATAGGCCCAGATGTTATGAATGGTAGAGGTGTAATGGAGGGCCCACATAATGAGCTCTGCCACAAGACTTGCAACTACAGCAGTGATGAGGGGCCACATACCGCTGCCCATGGTCAGGGACAGAAGACCGCAGATGAGACCCATCAGAAGGATCATGCCGGGCTTTTTGACTTTTGTCAGGAAGAACATGAAGGGAATACCGCATACAATACCGGTGATGAGAGACAGGACTGTCATCAGCACAGGAATATATCCTGTACACATGGCAGCAAAGAATGCCACATAATAGAGCACCACAAAAAGTGCCACATTCAGAAAGTCCTTCAGTTCATATTTGAATTTCATAGAGAAGCTCCTTTCGGTTAGTTTCTGCTAACCTCTGATAAAAAATAACCACGCACGGTTTCGTGCGTGGTACGGATTGCCGTATCTTCAGTATAGGCAATTCTCTATTTTGCTGCAACTCCGTTTCGTCCATCATACTCCATTCTGTCCACGACTTTCCTGGCGATAAGCCTGGGGCGTCATGGAAGTGAAGCTGCGGAACACGGAGGCAAATTTACTGGGATTATCATACCCTACCATGGATGCAATCTGAGAGATAGACAGTTCTGTTTCCCGTAAAAGCTGCTGGGCCTGCTCTACTCTGTGCTTTCTGGCGAATTTTGCCACAGAGCACCCATAGATGCTGGTAAAATGCCGTCTCAGTGTGGTAACCGGAATCCCCACAGCCTTGGAAATATCCTGCAGCGTGTAAGAGTGCTCCAGATTGCTCAGAATCAGATCAGCCGCCTGCTTCAGTTTTCGCACCTGAGCGCTGGGGAGGTATACAGGCTCTGCCAGAAACTGAGTCCACGGAAGGTCCTGCAGAAACAGCAGCAGCTCCAGACAGGCAAGCTTCCGATGCAGATCCGTCTGACGGACCGATGCCTGCAGCAGGCCCAGCACATTGGCCGCCTGAGGAGATGCCGACAGATCCAGGGTTTTTCCCATGCAGAACCGGTCCTTCAAGCAGTTGAGATCCACCGGGAAGTCCGGCGGCAGCCGGCCTTCTGATATGGGAAGCTGAATACCAAAGGAAATTCCCTGGTAATTTCTCTGGGGAAAGAGAAAACATCCATTGCTTTCGCCATAGTCATAGGGCATAAAGCTGCCTGCACCTAAAAAGGCGGATTGACCGTCCTGGGTATTCCACTGGATTTTACCCTCGATGCAGTACTCAAAGCCAAACATATTATGAGACTGGGTGTAATTGGACTCACAGCGCTCCAGATGAAAGTTACTGTAACTCAGCAGAATTCCCGGAAATACTTCATAAGCCAGAATCTGTCCTGTGCCGGTCTCATTTTCAAAA
>SAMEA104404103__coassemble_3285_pt1 | contig 7330 bp, 5 predicted proteins | sample SAMEA104404103__metabat2_low_PE_016 | metagenome-assembled genome bin SAMEA104404103 (sample SAMEA104404103) | Balaenoptera acutorostrata | reverse complement strand
ATCTCTTTGCCTCCTTGCACGATGGGGTGGTTCGTGCCGTATTCCAGATACCGAACCTCATAGGGGTAGCGGTTACGGTCATAAAACCGCATCAGATGCAGACCCTTTTCCGTCAGGATCCCTTCGGTCACAGTTCCCTCTGGGTTGGCTGCGGGAGAGAAACCGGGGATCTCCAGCGTCTCAATGGTGATCTTCGTATCCAGATCGCCCAGCAAGGCCGTTTCGGTGCTGTAAAGCTCGTACCGATTCTCGAAGGGAGCGGCCTCTCCCGAGGGAAAGTCCACAGGGGTCAGCCGTTCGACCCAGTGGGATTTACGGATCTGGGCGTGGGCGCTGTCCTTGGTATACCAGAAGGTGATGACATTGGACTGGGGCCGGGCAGAGATATAGAGCTTTTTGGAATAGGCATCCGGTACATAGCCGGAAATCGGCACAAAATCCTCATAAACGATGGGGCGGCTCGTCTGGGCCTGCTTCGGGGCGTGAAGCTCCTTCTGCGTCCCCTGCTCCAGATAGCGCACCGTATAGCTGATGGGAACCTCTTGGATTCGGTAGAGGAAGGTATATTCCTGTACCACGGAAGGGTCGGTTCCCATTTCCATGCGATGGTTGGATTGTTGGGGGAAATAACCGATCCGATAGGCAGGATCCAGCTCCAGATTGACCTTGGGGTAGAAGGTCTTGACGGATCCGGCGATGGTCTGTCCTTGGGTGGGCGGTGCGACCGGCGTCCCATCCGCCAGCTGATAATGAATTTTGAAAGGAACCATGGTTTTGGAAGTCCATTTGGCATAAAGATCCAGATCCCGGCGAACCGGCATATTTTGATTGTCGAAGGCCACCTCATTTCCGAGGCTGTCCCGATAAAACCATCCGACAAAATTCAGCTTTTCAGCGGTTCGGTCGGGATATACGGTAATATTGACATTCTGTCCGTGGAGAGGGGTCAGGGTTTCGAGCGGCTGGCCTTCGGGTGCCGTTCCGCTCTGAGCGTCCAGCCAATCCTGCTCCGTTGTGAAGGTGCGGACGGTATGCGTTACAAGAGACCATTTTGCATAAACGGTCAGGTTGGCGGCTGGCATTTTTAATCCAGGCATGGTGTTATCCAGCTTGCTCTCCTCCCGGAAACTGGGGTCTGCATACCAACCGTCGAACTGGTAGCCTCCCGTTTCCAAATTTTCCGGATAAGGGGGGATGTAACTGAATTGGTCTGCGATGGAGGCTTCGTAGGGGGCCTCTACTGTTTTTACGGTGGTGTTTCCGCTGTAAAAGCTGATGCTGTAATTGTTTCTGGTATAGTAAAAAATGGCTCCCTGAAAACGGTCACCGTTCTTTGCCCCGATTTTTTCATTACGGGTGTATCCGTCAAAGGAAAGAAAGTCCTCCACCGATACGGTCAGATTGCTGCCGTTGACCTTGCTGGTCAGCAGCTCCACGGTATAGTCTGCCAACTTGGTGGGGTCGCCGCCCAGCTTCAGCCCCTTATAGTAGGCCGTACTGCTTCCTGACGAACTGGGAGGCTTATAATAGGTTCGATCTTGGGCAGGCATGATCTGTACATTGGCAGTCCACGGGCTTTTTCCGTTTTTCTGTTCGCTCCAGTTGTTGGTTCCTGCCTTTTGACTGATTTCCTTGAAGCTCTGCTGAATATCCGCCCCCCATTTGGCCGTAATAGAACCAAAATCGTCCTTGGAACTATTCGTGTTACGAAAGTGGATCGTAAAGGAGGTTCGATCATAGTAGCCGTTGATTACGGTGGTTCCATCCGGATTTACAACGGGATGATCCTGCTTTACAAAGGTCCATAGGTTAGCATCCAGCTGATTGGAGTAGCATTCACCCGTGTGCTGATGCTCCGGGATCGGGCAGGTACAGGAGCCATCGCCATGGGTGTGCGCCGTCTTTCCACAGTCCGGGCCAGAGTCTGTCTGGAACCATCCCTTACGATTCGCATCGTAGATACAGCTGGCCAATGTGATACCGAAAAACTGATGGGCATATCGATCCCCGTGCTTGGGATTTTTTGGGTGTCCCGATCTCGTACAACGAGTAGAGTAGCACTCCGGGCCATGGGTGTGCGCTTCTTTGGTACAGCAAGCCGCTGAATGGGTATGCTCCGTCTGGCCGCAGATGAGAAACGAGGTCGTCTGGAGGTCTACGGTCTCGCCCGGCTTTGCCTGAATGGTGGAAGAACTCATATACTCATAAGTACCGGGACGGTTGGGATTTTCACCCCAGATCATCACCGTGGCCTCCGCCATATCGTTTGGGATCCATTTGGCCTTGTATTGGCTGCTTCGGTCGGGCATGGCAGAGGGCAGGCTCACCACGGCGTCGGGATCAGAGGCGGTTGGATCCGTCCAGCCCCCGAATTGATAGCCCGGTTTGATGGGGGTCGGCACCAAAAGGGGCGACCCAAAACGGGCATAGATGGGTTCGGCGCCATAGCCTCCGTCCAGATCGAAATTCATCAGATAGTAGAGGCGGTCATAGAAAATATCCGCAACGGCAGAGCCGCTGGCAAGGATATGAGGCTCGTCGAACCACATGGCAATAAAGCCGGATGCATAACCGGGGGTCGGTTCAGCCAAATGCGCCATATCGATGGGTGTTCCCGTCAATCCGTATTGTACCTCGGATGAGGTCGTGTACTCGTCATCGGTGGAATTCTGAAAGTGCCGCTGTACCATATAGCTGACCTGAGCAGGCTTATAGATCACCTCATAGGTCGGATCCTCCGTGAAGCTGTTATAGTCCAGAGACAGCTCAACGGCCTGCGTACCGCCCTCCCAGCGCTGGGTTTCCTCGTTCCATGTGCAGTCCACATAGGCGGCATAGCCTTGGATCGAAGGGAAGTAGACCGTCTGATTGTCCCCAGCATCCCGCAGCACCTTCTGCCACGGAGACAGCACCTGTTCGCCCACCTCGTTCCGATATTGAATGGTCACCATATAGGGAACATCGGCGGCGGGCAGGGCATCAGCCTGCGGCTCGGCAGGGGAGTGCAGGGGTGTGCCAGCCCCCGGAGCAGGGGAGAGCGCCAAAACAGGAGGTGCTGCGGCCTCGGGGAGCGGATCCACAGGCCGGAGCTGATCGGACACGACCTGAAAGACCGGGTTGAATACTTCCTTATGGATTTCAGGCTCGACGAATTGAACCTCATAGAGTCCGACGGCCTGCCCCTGTTCATCCAGACAGCGGATCAGACTGTGGGACTCAGCATCCATCATGTTGCGGCACATGGCATAGCGCAGATGGCATACATGACCCTCCACGCCCTGAATATCGATCCAATCCGTCCCGTTGGAGATCTGCCATGTCTGGGCCGCTTCCGTTTCGGCGGTCAGGGCGATCTGCTGATTCCGTGGCACAGTCAGGATCTGGGGAGTTTGCGGCGTTTCCTGCAATTTGGATCGGGATGCGGTCTGCATGGCGGCATACGCAGAAGAAGGCATTGCCGAACATACAAATACCAGTGCGATCAAAAAAGAAATGATCCGTTTGAACATGATACCCTCCTTCCATTCGGCCCGAGGCTAAGGCCAGCCGACCGCCTCGGACACGGTACTGCCGTTGTGATCGGCCTGAACGGCGTGTGCCTTGACGGAAACCGTCACCTGACAGCCCTGATAGAGCCGATCCATCCGGGGATCCAGCCGCACCTCACGGATGAGCGGCGGCGTGACCGCTCCGGGCGGCAGCTTTTCCTCATAATAGTACAGCCCATCTGCCCCTACGCACCATCCCGGCAGGGGGGTGGCGGTAACCACAGCGTTCCCGTTTGGGAGGATCGAGGGCAGGGCGGCATCCCCGGCGGAGGCAGAGATCTCCAGCTCGATCCGCACCCACGCATCGGCGGAGCCGGTGTTTCTCACCCGGACGATTTTGGAGATCCGATCCCCCGGGAGCGCTTGATCGATTCCCTCCGCAGGGAAATCTGTCTCCACCCCGGGCGTCAGCTCCTGTTTCTCCTCCAAGGCGATCCGAACATGACCGCTGGTAATGACATTATGGGTCACTGTCTCTGCGGTGAAATAGGTAAGGGTTCCCTGTGCAGAAAGGGAAATCAGGATGACCGCAGCTGCCAGTGCAAGGATCTGTTTTTTCTTCATCGTTGCCCTCCAATCTCGACGGTTAGACTTTGGGAAAGGTCACGGATGTTCAGCCGAGGCCCTCCCCAAAGCCTGCCCCCGAAGGGGCAGGTCGGAAAATGGAATGTTAAAAAGAGTCGGATTTCGCAAAATCTGTGGACAGATTGGAGGTGGTGTTGACCGCATTCCATGCATCTACGGCGCTTCCAGCCACCGACTTCTGAATGGCGTAGCCGGTAAAGGTCAGCTTGGGCTGTGCAGAAGAAACATCCGCTTTAGTCAGCGTATCGGAAACAACGATTTCGTCATTGGTCAGCAGATGAATGGCCGTGCCTATTTCCGCACTGCCCTTGTAGTAGTAATACTGCTCACCGGAGTTCACCGTAGGGTTGGACGGCGTGAATTTCTCCCAATCAGAAGCGACCAGTGAATAGCTTACATTGGATGTGGGCCAGTTCTCCTCCGTCACCTTCACATAGAGCCAGCACGCCTCAGAACCAGCCTCGACGGTGATCTGGGGATCCTTCGCTACATCCACGCCGGGGACGATTTTCAGATCGGTACGGCTCTGTACCATACTGCCGCCTTTGCCGTCCGAAGATTCTTCCAGCTTGATGTTGATGTCACCATAAGTAAAAGTGTTGACGACATCACCTGTGTTCGTGGCCAGCCAAGCCACGGTGCCGCCGATCCCAGCACCGACCACCAAGGTCAGTGCCAAAACAAGCGCCAGAAATCCCTTTTTCTGTTTCATAACAGCTCCTCCTTATCAAAAATTCCGTTGCCATCAGGAAGCCTTGACAGCATCCCATGCACTCAGCGCAGCGGTATCGCCATCGCTGAACTGGAAGCTGTCGGACTCCTGAATGGCATAGCCCGTGATCGTTACATAGTCGGACGATGTGATTGCACTCAGATCGGAATTGGTCTTGGACGAATCCACAGTAAAGGTTCCGAAAACCTTATAATCCTGAGCCACGCCGGTGTCATTGGCGGCTGCCGTCCGATAGTAGACCGTGGCATTTGCCGTTACAGGTTCGGCACTGTCCAGCTTCGTCCAGCCGTTGTCGGCGATCTGCTCCGCAATGGTCTTGTTTGATCCGCTTGCAGGCTCCAATGCGCTGATATCGTTTTTGACCTCCACGAACAGCCAGCTGGCGGCACTTCCGTCGGCAAAATGGACGGTGGGATCCTTTACATAGGTCTTACCGGGAATCAGATGATATGCGTTTGCGGTGACACGATCAGCCAGCGTTCCGTTGCCGCCTGCGCCGTGGATGCCGTTATCCGTATCCAGCAGCTGACCGCTGGTATTGACCTTTGCCTCGTCCAGTGTGATCTTGACCTGCCCCACGGTGAAGGTGTTTTTCACCTCCTCGGTCTGACTGGTCAGATAGGCCATGGTACCGGCAATCGACCCAAGTACCAACAGCGCCGCACACATCAGCAGAGCAATCACCTTTTTGGTTTTACACATTCTATACTCCTCCTTTATGATGACTTTTGATTATTCGGGGATCGGTTCCTCGAACCACGCTCATTTTTCTGCCTCGTCCTCCTTTCCGCTGCCCTCCTGCTCCTTTTTTCCTTCATCCCGGAAAAGATCAGGCAGGAAGGCCAGCAGCAGAATGGATGCACAAACAGTGATGACAATGTATTTTCCGGGCGGATTTTGAATCCAAACCGCAAAATATCCAAGGTAGGGAATGGAAAACTTCGGGACGCCCAGCACATTGCGCTGGTGGACGGCGGAGCCGTCTGCCACCTCGTTGGCGTCTCCCTTCGTGCGGAACAGCCGGGTTCCCGGGTCGGTTTCGTCCTCCAGAACCTCCACAACCCGATGCGTCGCAACCGTATTGGGGTTGAGCAGGAAGGTAATGGGTGTCCCGACCTCGATTTCAGCCGGATCCGTTTTTCGGACATACAGCAGCGACCCGGTATGGTAGGTCGGCTCCATGGAGGAGGACAGCACCGCATAAACCTGAAAACCAATCAGCCGCACCCCGACCATCAAAACGGCTAACAGGACTACAGCCAGCACCAAGGCTCTGCCGATCCACTTCAAGGGCTTTCTTATCGTATCCTTCATATCCTATGCTCCCGTCATTCAAAGTGTCATTTACAGGGAAAATCTGCCCCACAAGGCCAATCTGGGGCGTAAACTACACATTTCTCCCCAAAAGTTTTCCAGAAAATGGGTTGCAATTTTTGGGGGCATAAAGTATAATATGTGGTACAGATAAAAATTTATGTGGTATGTTTTTGACGGAAAATGGCTTGTTCCACCGTGCGGGTCAACTGAGGAAAAATGTGTAGGTTCGTCCCCGATGTCGGTGCGTAAGGTGTACATTATGCACCAATTTTTTTCACGGGAATGTGGCTGTCATCGGTTTTCGGGGTCTGCCTGAACCCACCGCAGGAAGGTATGATGGTCAACGCCCAAGCTTTTGGCGGCCTTTCGGGCGGAAAGCTGTCCGCTTGCCCAAAGCGCCCGGATCTGATCGTATTCCCCCGGGCGTTCCTTCGGCCTCCTGCCGAACTGGACGCCTCTTTTTTTGGCGGCCTCGATCCCCTCGGCCTGCCGCTGGCGGATCAGACAGCGCTCCGTTTCCGCCACATAGCTCAGAAGCTGCAACACGATGTCGGCGATCAGCGATCCGGTCAGATCCCGATCCTTTCTGGTGTCCAGCAGCGGCATATCCAGCACAACGATCGAGATCTGCCGATCCTTTGTCAAATATCTCCACTGTTCCAAAATCTCCTCATAGTTTCTGCCGAGTCGGTCGATGCTCTTGATTACAAGCACATCCTCCGGCTTCATTTTTTTGACGAGCCTTTGAAAGCCGGGACGCTCAAAATCCTTGCCAGACTGCCGATCCAAGATGATATTACAGTCTGGGATCCCGAATGTATGCATAGCGATCCTCTGCCGAGCGTCATTTTGTTCCTTTGTGGATACTCGGATATATCCGTACTCACTCATTGCAATCCCTCCATTTTTTAGCGAGTTCATGCCATACCTTATCCCGGGCCTCCTTCTTATGTAAGTGGGAAAATGCAAAATCACCCAAACTCCGCTCCGGCCTGCATCCCCCGGGAAAAATTTTGAAAAAACCAGAAAAAAGGCCTTGACAAAACCAGAATTATGAGGTATTATATTCGAGCTGGCTGCGAAGCCGACCATATGGAGCAGTATCGAAGTGGTCATAACGGGCACGACTGGAAATCGTGTGTACCCC
>SAMEA104404103__coassemble_2713_pt1 | contig 8609 bp, 3 predicted proteins | sample SAMEA104404103__metabat2_low_PE_016 | metagenome-assembled genome bin SAMEA104404103 (sample SAMEA104404103) | Balaenoptera acutorostrata | reverse complement strand
CTTGGGTATACCGTTCCACCTGAAAAGATGGAACCACTACTTTCATTTCTTCTTTCTTATCTTCCATTATACGATCTCCTTTAAATCCTATATTTACGATTTTTTCGTAAATATTCTTTACTTTCCGAATTGTTCAATTTAACCCCTCCAATTCTTCAATAGCTCTTCTACATTATTTTCTTCAAATGCTAATAAAAATGAAAACTCTTTGTTTTTTCTTTTTACAAATTTATCTAACTTAACTGATTTATCGAACATATCAATCTTACTTATTGCATTTATGTCTCCAATACCACGTGGAAAAACTATTTTACCGTTGCCCTTTAAATAACAAATATCATTTTTAATATCTATAGACTCTAAATTATCCTTAGTTATACTATAAATAAACTTACTGTCATCATGATATACTGCATTTGAACTACTATATGCTGCTGGTTCATGTGGTCCTACGCACCAAAAAATATACTGTAATTCCTCATCGTTAATCACCAATGTACCATTTGCATAACTACTGTACGGCATCCCATATTTATAGTTTGATGTATTTTTTAAAGATATACCAACAAAAAACGGAATTATACTAAGAAAAATACCTGCCACTAAAAAAAATGCACCGCCGCCTGTGAAAATTCCAAAATATATAGCACTAGTTAAACCTGCCACGAAAAACAATGTAGCTATACTTAAGAGTAATACTCTAATTGTATATTTTACTCTCCATTTCTTTTGACTCTTACAATATTCCTTTAAAATTCTTTTCCTTTCAGATAAATCTGCTGAAAAAGTCATCATAATAACACCATCAGTATTGTTTCACTGAAACAATACTGCCTTTCTTATAAAATATCTTTCTGCATTGGAAGCTGCCCTTGCTTTTTATGCAGGATTATGCTCTGGTGAGGCGAATCAGACAGCTGTCGAAGTCATTTCTGAGGTTGATCGGCAGGCCCAAATGCATCAAGGTGGATCCGGAAATCCTGCGGCCATCGTCAAAGGTATAGACGGCGGAGAGATCCAGCCCCAGAAGCCGGATGTGCTTTTCATCGGGACTCCGGGCCGGATCGTTCCGAATCATTCCCTCCATCGTCTGAGAGTGGAGGAATGCAAAGACAAGCACCTCATGGCCGTCCTGAGAGACATACTGGACGGAAGCGAGATTCCCGGTTCGAGGGGATTTCAGCCGATAGAGATTGCCAAACTGAACGGTTTCCCGGATCTGCTTGTAAAGGGAAATATACTGTGTGTAGAGCTGGAAATCCTGATCGTTCAGCTTCGTGATATTGGTGCCGATCCCCAGACCGCCGCACATGGCGCTGTGAAACAGATAAGGAATCCGGTTCCTGCCGGTACGGCCCAGTCTGCCGGCCATGTCTGTGACCCAGCACATCATCTGGTTCGGGCAGTAAAACTGCGTAAAGCCCTCCTGAATAAAGAGCCGTTCAAAGGGGTCTGTGTTGTCGCTGATCCAGCATTGGTGTGCCCGACGGAGCATCCCCAGATCGCAGCGTCCGCCGCCGCTGGCGCAGTTCTCCAGCTCCACTTGGGGAAAATGCGCATGCAGGTGATCCCAGATCTCATAAAGGGCCTGCTCGTGGGCGGCAGATCGATCGGCTGTGCAGTCGAGATCCGTCAGATACCGATTCATATCCCATTTGAGGAAGGTGATGGGATAGGTTTCCAACAGCCTGCTCAGGGCCTCCTTCAGATAGGATCTGACCTGAGGAAGGGAAAGGTTCAGCAGATATTGATTGCGGATCTGGCGGGGCGGCACCCCTTCCTGACGGTAGATCCAGTCGGGGTGCGCACGGTAGAGGTCACTGTCGGGATTGACGGATTCCGGCTCGACCCAGAGGCCGAAATCCATGCCCAGAGCATGGACTTCCCGAATGAGGGGATGCAGTCCGCCGGGGAATTTATCATGGTTTACAGTCCAGTCTCCCAGTCCGGCAAAATCGTCATATCGTTTTCCGAACCATCCGTCATCCACCACGAACAGTTCCGCCCCCATGGCGGCCGCCTTCCGAGCCAGTGCGATCTGATTTTCTGTGGTCACATCGAAAGCGGTGGCTTCCCAGGAATTATAGAGAACACGGCGCAGTCTGTGGGTAACGGAAAAATGCTCCCGCTGGAGCCGATGGAGCCTGCGGCTCATGCCGCCGAACCCATCCTGGGTATAGCCGAAGACCAGAGGAGGGGAGCAGAGGCTCTCACCGGGCATGAGCGGTACTTCCCCTTCAAAGTCGTTCCGTCCGGCCAGTACCGTGACAGTTCCGAATATCGTCTGATCGATCTCGATTTTCCAGCTGCCGGTGCATCCCAGCAGTCCGAACCAGACCTCTCCATGGACTTCATCTGCATCCTGACTCAGCGCAAAAGAGGGGTTAAAGCGGTGGCCGGTGGAGCCGAGCCGGGAATCCATGGTAAAGGTACCTGTGGTTACAGGCGTATCTGTGATCTGATTTTCAGCAGTCCAAGTCCCGGAGAGATAACGCAGGGAATAGGCTTCCTTTCCGGGGGGATGCAAAGCCCCTGTCATCATACGGCGAACCGATACGGGGTGCTGGCCGGAATTTTTAAGAACAGCACGGCGTTCGATCATATCATGCTCCTCGAATACGGTGTAAATGAGAGAAAGGATCAGGCCGGAATCCGGCTGGCGGAGAGTCAGCTCAAGACGCTGGCGATCCCCTTCGGGAGGGGCGATCACATATCCGTCCAGCTGGAAATGGCTGATTCTGCGGTTTCCCATCCGACAGCGCAGGCAGGGCAGGGGGAAAAACTGTCCGTCGGCAATGGGATATTCGGCTGCCTCCAGCGTGAGATCCGGATCCATCGGCCCGTTGAACAGAGGCTGGGCCAGATAGGCACAGTCAGCGGGGGTGACCGGGCCGCCCCAGTGCAGGGACTTGAGGTTTGCATCCGCAGTGAAAATGTAGCTGCTGTTTTTGGTTGTGATTGCAATCAGGCCGGGATCTTTTAGATATTCGATCATAAAGCAAATCTCCTATACGGAAGAAGTGGGGTTTGTTTTTTCATCATATCACGAACCCGGAAGAATAACAACAGAGGATTCTGCTGGGCGGGAGCCGGGAGATGGAAACGGCTCAGCGCTTTTGGGAAAAGAAAAAAGGGGAATTATGGATAATATCCACAACAGAGATGGAAATATTTCGGTATCTATGGCGCTCTTTTTGGTATATCTGACGAGATGCAGCGCAAGAGAAAAAGGAACTCTTTACAGGAACGGGCTTATCCCATATAATGCGAATATAAATTATGTATAATGGAGAAAAATCGGTGAAACATCAAAAGAAATCACATTGGAGCGTCTATCTGTCGGCGGTGGCTCTGGCCCTGATCGGACTTCTGCTCTGGAGGGGGCAAAGCCCGGAACCGGCGGCTCCCGGGCCGCTGATGGAACAGCTGGAGCATATTTCCGGCGGCGCCAGAACAGCCACGCAGGCGGAGAAGGACTTTTTTGAACAGCTGCTGTTGGAGCAGCTGCCCAGCCATACGCCCTCGGAGGAGATCGACAAAAGGCTGGAGGAATATGTGGGACAGGTCAATGCGGCCTTCCTGCTGGGCCAGAGGATGGAGCTGTGCCAGAGGTTTACGCTGGAGGATTTTTCGGCCCAATGGGAACAGGAGATCCAGCGTCGGGAGACAGCACGGCAGGAGGGCGAGGTCGCCTTCGGGCCGGATCATCTGGAACTGGATCAATATTTTTCCTACCAATACAGTTCCCTGATGACCCAGATCAGCAACTGGATCATTTCCCACCGGGACGAGGCATTGATGCAGGAATGCCGCACCTTTTATGACCGGGAGCAGGAGCAATTTCAGGAGCTGGTTCAGCTCTCCTATGAAATCGAAACCCCCGAAGGCCCCAAGCAGTATCAGATCGGCCCGGAGGATGTCCGGGCGATGGAGCGGCAGGATGGCGAGCTGCTGAATTTTCTGGCTGACAGCGAGGTGGGGGAGCAGGCGGTGCTTTCCGACGGGCGTGTGGCCCGAAAGCTGGAGGAAATCCGGGAACCGTTGGATTTTGAGGAGAATTCGGCCTATATTTTGCAGATTTATCTGCTCCATTCCAGACTGGCTCAGCTGTTGCGCCAGATCGCAGTTGGCAATCCCGTTACCATTCCATAACGGGTTTCCATAAATACCCACGATATGAAGGAGGAACAACATGAAACAGAAATGGAATCGACTGATTTCGGCTCTGCTGGTGCTGAGTATGGCCTTTGGATGGATGCTCCAGACAGCTCCCAGCGCCGCCGCAGAGACGGAAAGCAGTCAAGCACAGATCCAGACCGAGGCAGTGCCTCAGACTGGGGAAAATCTGGTGACCGGCGGAGATTTTGAAAATCTTCCCAAGGAAGTAACCAGGTTTATGAATAACACATCACCGGAGGCCGCCCGCTGGTATCAGGGCTGGCAGGGTACAGCAGAGACTGTGTCCGACGGTCATACCGGAAAGGGCCTCAAGCTGTCCGGTACAGCGGGCAGTGACAAGGCGGCCATCCGCCACTATGTAGCTGCCGACCGGTTGACTGCCGGGAAAACCTACTGCTTTACCCTTTGGGCAAAGTCTGAACCGGGCTTTACGGGTCAGGTGCAGATGGAGGTTGCAAACAGCGGTGCAACGGTAAGTCCGGTACAGCTGACCCTGACGGAAAACTGGCAGCAGTTTTCTCTGGAATTCCTCTATACCGGGAATCAGATGCCGGGTCTGATCCTTTGGGATAATACCGGCTCCAAGCCTGTCTATGTGGATGACATGGAACTTCGGGAGAAGCCGGCTGAACCGATTGAGCCCGAAACAGAGCCTGAGACGGAGCCTGAGACAGAGCCTGAGACGGAACCTGAGACGAAGCCTGTGGAAAATCTGGTCAAGGACGGCGGCTTTGAAGGAAATCAGCTGAAGGAATGGGCCGACTCCGGGCGGGAAACAGGCGTCTGGTATAAGAGCTGGAAGAACCGCACGGCCATTGTGGACGGCGGACGCTCCGGCAAGGCGGCCCAGCTTCAGGGAACCGGAAAGGGCAATGAGGACTTCGATGCCATTCAGCAGGAGACAAGCAGCTGTGCGCCCGGTCGGTACCGCTTCACGCTCTGGGCAAAGCTGCCCGAGGGCAACTTCTCCGGTGACCTGCGGATGCAGGTCAAGGCCGGTGCAACCCAGCTGGCAGAAAGCAAGCTTTCCGGCCTGACCAATGAGTGGAAGGAATTTGATCTGGAATTCACACTCACAGAGCATCAGGCCCTTTCCCTGATCCTCTGGAACAACACCTGCCCCAAGCAGATTCTGGTGGATGATGTGGAGCTGGTGCGGATCGGCGACCTCCAGACTGCGGCATTGGCAGAAGTGACGGCAGAAAATGGCAAGATCACGGCAAAGCTGGATGGCAACCCCTCTGCCGAACCCAAGGCCGGAGATTTTACGGTGAAGGCCATGGTGGACGGCAAGGAGACGACCCTGACCATGGGAGATTTTTCCTATGTACCGGACAGCTGTACCGCAGAGATGCGCTTTGCACCTCTGGTCAATCTGACAGAGCAGAACCAGACGGTGGTTCTGACGGTTTCCTACGGGGAAACGAGCATGGAAGCAACCTTTGCCCTTCTTCCCCAGAAAGCAACGACCTATTATGTGACCAATGATGCGGCCCATCCCGGCGTGGAGCTGGGGGAGCAGGAGCAGGTGGTTTCCTCCATTCAGGAGCTGAACCAAAAGACCTTTGTTCCCGGCGACCGGATCCTGTTCCATAGAGGGGAAACCTTCCGGGGAACCTTCAAGCCCAACGGCTCCGGTACCGAGGGACACCCCATTGTGGTGGACTGCTACGGCGAGGGCAAAAAGCCGGTTCTGATTCCCCGGGAGGAGGATCACATCCCCGGAGTGCTCCAGAAGGGCGTCGGCGGCGGCAACCGCAGCATGGAGGTCACCTACCGAAGCGGCATCCATTTCTACAATGTGGAGTGGTGGGAGGTCTACAATCTGGAGCTGAGCGACAAGGAGTTCTACGATTCCCGCTGGAGCGCAGGCAATGAGGGCCGGGTCAATGACCGCAATGGTGAAAAGCTTTATGCGGCCGGTATCCGGGTCATCAACCAGAATGCAGGGGATCTGCACCACTTTATCTTCGACAATCTGGACATCCACCACTTCCGTGGCCCCTCCGTCAACGAGGGAAAATCCAGCGGCGGCATCCACTTCAATACACTGGTGGAATCCCCTCTTGGCGATGTGAAGGACTCCTCGGTTCTGACGGGAAATCCCCATAATCGCCCCTCCGCTGTCCATGATATCCGAATCACCAACTGCGAGATTTCCTATTGCGGTCGGTCTGGTGTGAATTTCCTGACCCCGTGGCAGTACCGCTCCGGCGTCCGGCAGGGCGACCCTGATTTCTGGCAGGATGGCAGACAGAACGATAACTGGTCTACCAGCTGCGGCAACAACAAGGTGGGCGAGGGCATCCTCCAGTACCATCCCTACACCAACCTCTACTGCGGCAATAACATCATTCACCACATCGACGGAGATGGAATCATCGTGGATACGGTACGCTATGCCGTGGTGGAAAAGAACCTGATCTATGAGACGGCCATTCATCTGGGTACCATGCACGCAGCTGTGGGCATTTTCAACTGGAGCGCAGATGATAACTATTATCAGTTCAACGAGATCTTCAATGTGGGAAAAAATGCCACCAATCAAGGCGCGGGTACGGGAACACCTTGGGTGAGCGTTCCCGGCGATGCTCAGGGCATCGAGATCGACGGCCTCAATGATCGGACTTGGATCCAGTACAACTATGTCCACGATAATCTGGGCGGCTTTATGATGTACTGCAATCTGGCAAGCAACGGCGTGGCCTATCCGGCTTTCAATGGAATCATCCGTTATAATGTGAGCCAGAACGATCACATGAAGAATCACGGCGTATTCCACACCTTCCCGTGGACCTATCATTCCGAGACCTATAACAATGTGTTCTATCTGAGCAAGGACAGCGCCGCAGAGGGAAACAATGTGAAGCTGCTCAACAATCAGCAGAGCGCCAATGCCAACAAGATGTATAACAACATCTTCTATCTGGATCAGCCTGCCGCCGCCAACAGCTTCGGCAGTTCCGACCAGTTCGATTGGCAGTCCAATATCTTCTATAACTTCACCAATCTTCCCCAGAACGGAACGAATTTCCAGATAGACCCCGGCTTTGTAGATCCGGGCAAGGCCCCCAGCGGTACAGCGGTTCCTACGCTGGATTCCCTGCGCCAACAGGTCGCAGGCTACAAGATCCGTCTGGAGGACAATCTCCAGATCGGAAGGATCGTGGATCAGGGTCAGTGGCTGCCCTCCATGCAGATGGGCATCCCCGATTTTGAGGGCAAGAGTCATGATACCCCCGATTCCGAATTCTTCGGCGGCAGCGGCGATGTCTGGGCCAAGGATCGCAGCAATTTCAGACCGCTGACCGACTTCTTCGGAAATGAGATCGATCAGACGGCGAAAAAGCCTGACATCGGTATCCATGAGGTCAGCGCAGAGCTGGGCGGCCTTTGGCTGCTGGCCGCCGGTCACAGCGTCGATCAGACCGCACACACCCTCACGCTCCATGGCAGTCTGCCTGTCTCCCAGCTGGCCCAGCAGCTGACCTGCACCAGCGGCGCAGAGACTTCCATTTTCTCCCAGAATCAGCAGGCACAGCCCAACCATTATATGCGTGACGGCGATGAGATCCGGGTTTCCAAGGGTGCGGATTCCGTGACCTATACCGTTCGGCTTACTCCCGAATCTCTGGAGCAGCCGGTGGACGATTTCCAGATCGTTCCCCCCACGCAGGTAACAGCCAATGCCGGAAGCTGGGAAAAGACTCAGGGTGGCAATAAGGAAGGTAATCCGGCCTATGTGCTGGACGAGGATCCCAACACCATCTGGCATTCCGCCTACGGCGGCGCAAGCGATGAGGAGCTGTGGATCTCTCTGACCCAGAAGGACGGCTCTGCCTACAACATCACCGGCTTCCTCTACACACCCAGATTTGGCGCTGCCAATGTCAATGGACGGATCACCAAGTATGACCTCATCGGCATCAAGGGAGGCAAGGAAACCGTTCTGGTGGAAAACGGCACCCTGCGCAGTGAGAACAACACCGAACATCAGATCATTCAAATCCCTAAGGAACTCTGGAACAGCTATGAAACCGTCAAGCTGGTGGCAAAGGAGAGTAATTCTCAGGTTTCGAATAAGAAATTTGCCGCAGCCGGTGAGCTGAGACTTTTGAGCAATCAGGTGAAGGTTCTGGCCGAAGCACCCATTGTCACCGTAACGGATCAGACCCTGAATTGGCAGGCTGTGGAGGGAGCGGACTCCTATCTGCTCACCGATGCGCAGGGCAATGTCATCGACCAGACCAAGGAGCTGACCCTGACAGCAGAACCGGGTTCCTATCGGCTCTTCGTGGTGGCGGCAGACGGCAGCCTGTCTGCGGCTGCAAGCATCACGGTGACGGAGCCTGAGGTTCCCGAACCCACCGAGGCTCCCACCGAGGCTCCCACGGAGGAACCCACCGAGGCTCCCACGGAGGAACCCACCG
>SAMEA104404103__coassemble_2380_pt1 | contig 9691 bp, 5 predicted proteins | sample SAMEA104404103__metabat2_low_PE_016 | metagenome-assembled genome bin SAMEA104404103 (sample SAMEA104404103) | Balaenoptera acutorostrata | reverse complement strand
TCCACAGAAAGGATCGAAGCACCGTTTTCCACCTCCCAGATCAGCTTCTCCGTTGTATCCGCAGGCAGGACCTCCGCCTTTACGGTCACGGTCCTGTTGAGACCCAGCGTGATTTCCGACGGTGCCACCCGAAGCTCTCTTGCCGGAATATCCCTGACAGTGATCTCGACCGAGGCCGTCTGCGCTCCGGCAGAGGCCGTGATAACGGCAGTCCCTTTTCGGATGCCGGTGACAACGCCGGTGACAGGATCGACCTTGGCCACAGCCTCATGGTCGGATGACCATATAATGGAGTCCGTAGAAGGATCCGGGGTGGTTCGGGCCGTCAGCTGGACGGTTCTGCCCTCGATAACCTCCGTTACATCGGAAGTGATCTCCACCGCCGTTGCCGGGGCTTTGATCTGCACCGTAACCGTATCCGAAATCAGGCCGACCCGTGCCGTCACCCGAACCTCTCCCACCGTCCCCTTGGTGACAAGGATCCCATCCGGCCCGATCTCCGCCAGCTCCTCGTTATCCACAGACCATAAAACTGTCCCGGCAGCCTCAGCAGGCTCCTTGACCACTTGGAACGGATGGTTGGAATGGATGTTCACATCGATCTTACGGCTGCCTGTGATCGTCAGGCGCTCCAGCGCAGGGGCCTGCGGATCGCTGCCGCCGGTCAGCGCATCGGTCAGTGCCTTCTGCGCCGCAGAAACCTCTGCCTCCCCGGCAGAGCTGTCCATCAGCACCTGCTCTGCGGCCTCAATGGCTTCGGTCTGTTCCGGATGATCCCTTCTGGCATCCGCAATCATTGCGATCAGCTCATCCTTATTGACCACGGAGGCCGCCCCGGCGGTGGAGCCTTCCATCCCGAGATCCGCACCGTGGTTCGTGGTATACATCACACGGATGACCGTATGATCCGGCGTATTTTTCCAGTTGGTATAGTCCCAAAGCTCATAGCGGCTGTTCTGAAACAGGAGCCATGCCCTGCTGCCGGTGTCATTGCTTCCATCGTATTCATCGGAGCGAATGCCCTGAATATTCATGATCGCATCCAGACACCAGTCAAACTGCTTTTCCTCCAGAACGGCATTGGAAATACCGGACTGCTCAAAGGCTGCCCGAAGCAGATTCAGCTTGGTTCCCTGATTGGCTACCCAGACCGGCTCCAGAACCAAGGTTCCGGTTTCATAGTTCTCGATGGAAACCACAACGCTGCCCGAAGCCCGGAAAGACTGGGGCGCTGCTTCGGCCTCATCCGTCGAGGCGGGCGGTTCCGTTTCTGCGGCCTTCGCAGAGAGCTGCACGAAGGGCGCTGCCTGTGCCAGCAGCAGTACGGTCAGAAGAAGTGCAAGTCCCCTGCGCCCGAGCTGCTTCAAAAAATTCGCTTTCATAGAATTTCTCCTTTTTCAAAATCCATGGGTGATTCGATCTATTTTCAGCCGCTTCTGCGGCAGTCATAAAGGAAGGGAACGGACTTGATACAAAAAAAGCGCAGGGATCCCCCTGCGCAGGCATTTGAATGTTTCGCCCGGAAAATACCTATACATCATGGCAGATCACATTCTCTGAAAGCTTCAAATCCCGACAAACACATCCGTGCTTCCAATTTATTTAAGTATACGCTTCTTATTTTTAATAGTCAATGACAAATTCATATCTATCATGCACAATTCAGACTTTCGTCCACACAACAGAAAGCGGTACAGCCCCCACTGGAGCTGTACCGCATGGTTCATACCAGCTGTCCTGCGCCGTCTCCCTCCGAGACTGCGGCAGCTTTTGTCCTTTGCAGGGTCTTACAGGTGCAGCACCCGATCCTTGATTTCCTGCGTACGGCCCTGATTCCAATACTGGGTTCCGATGTAGCCGCAGGTCCGGCGGGCCACATTCATCTTATTCTGATCCCGGTTGCCGCACTGGGGGCAGACCCAGACCAGCTTGTGGTCCTCGTCCTCTTGGATCTGGATCTCGCCGTTGTAGCCGCAGCACTGGCAGTAGTCGCTCTTGGTGTTCAGCTCGGCGTACATGATATTGTCATAGATGAACTGCATCAGCTCCAGAACGGCGTCGATATTGCCCTGCATATTGGGAACCTCCACATAGCTGATGGCGCCGCCGGGAGAGAGCTTCTGGAACTCGGACTCGAAGGCCAGCTTGGTAAAGGCGTCGATCTCCTCCGACACATGGACATGGTAGGAGTTGGTGATGTAGGACTTGTCGGTGATGCCGGGAATGAGGCCGAAGCGGTTTTGCAGGCACTTGGCGAACTTATAGGTGGTGGATTCCAGCGGCGTTCCATAGAGGGAGAAGTCGATGTTGTGCATCTGCTTCCAGCCCTTGCAGGCATCGTTCATATGCTGCATGACGGAGAGGGCAAAGGGCTTGGCGCTCTCGTCGGTATGGGAATGACCGGTCATATACTTGACGCACTCATAGAGGCCGGCATAGCCCAGAGAGATGGTGGAATAGCCGCCGTAGAGCAGCTTGTCGATGGGCTCGCCCTTTTTGAGCCGGGCCAGAGCGCCGTACTGCCACAGGATGGGGGCTGCATCGGACAATGTTCCCTTGAGCCGCTCATGCCGGCACAGGAGCGCCCGATGGCACAGCTCCAGACGCTCGTCGAAGATCTTCCAGAACTTCTCCATATCCCGGCCGGAGCTGAGGGCCACATCCACCAGATTGATGGTGACCACGCCCTGATTGAAGCGGCCATAGTATTTGGCCTTGCCGTTTTCGTCCACATAGGGGGTCAGGAAGGAGCGGCAGCCCATACAGGTATAGCACTGGCCGTCGCCGTTGGCATCCACCTTCAGCTCCTTCATCTTCTTCTCGGAGATGTAATCGGGAACCATCCGCTTGGCGGTACACTGGGCCGCCAGCCGGGTCAGGTAGAAATAGGGGGTTCCCTCCCGGACATTGTCCTCCTCCAGCACATAGATGAGCTTGGGGAAGGCCGGAGTGATCCAAACGCCCTTCTCATTCTTGACGCCCTCGTAGCGCTGACGGAGCATCTCCTCCACGATCATGGCCAGATCCTTCTTCTCCTGCTCGCTCTTGGCCTCATTGAGATACATGAACACGGTGATGAAGGGGGCCTGACCGTTGGTGGTCATCAGGGTCACGACCTGATACTGGATGGTCTGCACACCTCTGCTGACCTCGTCCCGGAGCCGATCCTCCACCACCTTGGAGATGACTTCCTCCTCGGGGCGGATGCCGAAGGCCTCTACCTCCCGCTCCACGGCCCGGCGGATCTTCTCCCGGCTGATCTGGACGAAGGGGGCCAGATGGGCCAGAGAAATGGACTGGCCGCCGTACTGATTGGAGGCCACCTGAGCGATGATCTGGGTAGCGATGTTGCAGGCGGTGGAGAAGGAATGGGGCTTTTCGATGAGGGTACCGGAGATGACGGTACCATTTTGAAGCATATCCTCCAGATTCACCAGATCGCAGTTATGCATATGCTGGGCATAGTAGTCGGAATCATGGAAGTGGATGATTCCGGCCTCGTGGGCATCCACGATGTCCTGAGGCAGCAGGATGCGCCGGGTCAGATCCTTGGAGATCTCACCGGCCATATAGTCTCTCTGGACGGAGTTGACCGCAGGATTTTTGTTGGCGTTTTCCTGCTTGACCTCCTCGTTGTTGCACTCGATGAGGCTCAGGATCCGGTCATCGGTGGTGTTGGTCTGGCGCTTGAGGCTCTGGACATAGCGGTAGGTGATATAGTGCTTGGCCACCTCGAAGGCCCCGTGGGACATGATGCTTTTTTCCACCATATCCTGGATCTCCTCTACGGCAGGACTGCGGCCCAGCTCCTCGCAGCTGATGGTCACGGCCTGAGCGATCCGGTCGATCTGAACCTCGGTCAGACGAAATTGTTCTTCTACGGCCTGATTGGCCTTTTCCACGGCGGTGCGGATCTTTCGGACGTCAAAGACTTCCTCTGCGCCGTTACGCTTGATGATTTTCATTTGGGCATCCCCTTTGTCGGTGTATTTGAACCATTGTTTCTGGTATATGTTCATTCGTGCGGCCTTCACACACATCGTGGGCCAGCGTGGCTATTGTACTACATCTTGTGTCTATTTGCAAGTGTTATATCCCACATATGGTATTTCTCTTTCGTTCAACATTTTGTCAGAACCTCGCAGCGCCGAAGGCCCTATCAATATTCCCATCCCGATTCAAATGTTGGGCTTTTTTGTCCCCTTCGGGGTAATCATTGATATTCCCGAAAAATTGCGCTATAATAAAAGTCGAATTTCTCCGGGTGTTTCCGATGATTTGTTCATTTTTTGAAAGGAGCTGCTTTTTTATGGAAAATATTTTCGGCACTTTGCCCTCCGGGCAGACCGCCACCCTCTACACCCTCTCCGACGGACGGCTCAAGGCCGCCGTCACCAACTACGGTGCCGCTCTGGTTTCCCTCTGGGTCGATGGACTGGATGTGGTGCTGGGCTACGAGGACTGCAACGGCTACCGCCAGAACGACGGCTTTCTGGGGGCCTCCGTGGGCCGCAATGCCAACCGCATCCGGGGCAGCCGCTTCCCCATGGGAGAGCGGACGGTCTGCCTGACCCCCAACGAGGGAGAGAACAACCTCCACTCCGGCCCTCAGCCCTATTCCCAGCGGCTTTGGACGGCAGAGCAGGTCACAGACCGCTCCGTGACCCTGTTCCTCGACAGTCCCGACGGGGATCAGGGCTTCCCCGGTCACGCCGAGATCCGGGTGACCTATGCCCTTTCCGGGGATGGTCTTACCATTTCCTACGATGCCGTCAGTGACGCAGATACCGTTTTCAACTTTACGAACCACGCCTATTTCAATCTTTTCGGAGAGGATCAGCCCCACCGGGCCATGGAGCAGCTGCTGACCATTCCGGGCCGCTGGTTCTGCCCCGACGACGCCCAGAACATCCCCACCGGCGAGCTGCGTCCGGTGGAGGGGACGGCCTTCGACTTCCGCAGCCCCAAGCCTCTGGGACAGGACATCGGCTGTGACGATGAACCGCTGATCCTTCAAGGCGGCTACGATCACAATTTTGAAGCCGCCCAGCCCGTCTGCGCCATCCTGCAAAATCCCGAAACCGGCCTCACCATGCAGGTATCCACCACCTGTCCGGGCATCCAGATCTACACCGCCAATTTTCTGGATGTGGTGGGCAAGCATCCCTACCCCCGGCGCAGCGGCGTGGCGCTGGAAACCCAGTTTGCCCCGGATTCCGTGAATCACCCCGAATGGCCCCAGCCCTTCTGGAAGGCCCATGTCCCCTACCACAGCGAAACCCGCTATCAATTCTGATCCCCTCACAGGAAACGCTGCTTCCGATAGGCGGGAGCAGCGTTTCTTTGCACATTTTCCCTCCTGAACACATAGACTGTCCCGTAAGCAACCACATGATCTCAGGAGGTATTGACATGAGTGAGCATTTTGATGACGGGATCTGCTGCAAGCCCGAAGACCTGCGCCGTGCGCTGGCCATCCATACCCAGAAAATCACCGACAGCTGCCGGGACAAGGACTGCATCGAGGATCTTCGGGTGTATCTGACCAAGGATTCCCAGACCATTCTGGAGCAGGCCGCCTCGGCCAAGGTTCGTTCCGCAGACCTGCTCCATGTATCGGTGCAGGTTTCCCCCATGGGCTTTCATCCCAACCGCTACTGCGTGGATCTGACCTTCTACTACCGGATTCTGGCGGACGCCATGCAGAACGGCTGTCATCCCACGCCCCTGTGCGGTCTGGCGCTGTTCTCCAAACGGGCCGTTCTCTGCGGAGAAACCGCCGCCACCCATATTTTCACCAGTGATTCCTGCGCCCCGCTGTTCCCCGACCGGCAGCTGCCCCGGGCGGTGGTGGAGGTATTGGAGCCGATGGTGCTGGCCTCCCGGCTGGGCTGTGGCTGCGGTCAGGAGCCGTGTCCCCAATGCCCCAAGGCGGTGCTGGACTGCTTTGAGGACGAGCTGTGCTTCTGCCCCTGCGAAAAGCATCTCTATGTCACGCTGGGTCAGTTTTCGGTGATCCGTCTGGAACGGCCCGCCCAGCTGATCGTCCCGGTGCTGGATTATGCCCTGCCCACCAAGCAGTGCTGCGAAAATCCCGGCTGCACGGAAAATCCCTGTGAGCTGTTCGCCCAGATTCCCTTCCCGGCTGAGGATTTTGCCCCCACGGCCTGTGACTGCCCCCCGAAGGCCGAGGGCTGCGACTGCGAGCATACCTGACAATAGCCCCGGAAGGGTTCCTTCCGCAAAAAAGGACCGGATTCCACGAATCCGGTCCGATTTCTTATGAACGGAGCAGCTCCCCGGCCAGTCGGCCATTTTCTTTGGACAGGCACTTCAGAGCCTCCACCCGATGGGGCGGGCCCTCCGCCAGCGCCTGATCGATTTGGGCGCACAGCCCTTCCGCCGTCAACTCCTCCAGCTCCAGACAGGCGCCGGAGCCTGAATAATGCAGAAAGCCGCTGACCTTGGGATCGTAGGAGATCCCCACCACCCGGGTATTCTGACTGCACGAAAAAATCAGCGCATGGAGCCGCATCCCCACCACCAGCTCCATCTCCGCCAGCAGGCCGCAGATCTCGGCTCCGTTTTTCATGGGCGGCAGGAGCTTGCAGGGGGCCTGCACCAAGGCTGCCGCCTGTTGGGCGATCTCCTGATCCCGGTTCGGCTCAAAGGAAAAGAACACGGGGATCAGTCCATGGCGCTCCCAGACATATTCCGCCGCCTTTGCGATCTCTCCCAGCTTCTGTCCGCAGCCCTGCCAAGGCCGCAGGGCAAACATACAGTATTTTTCTTCCGGCTTCATGCCGTTGGCGCTGCGATAGCGCCGAGCGGCGGAGCGGTCTGCCTGCATCTCCATGGCCGGGTCTGCCGTCACCAGAATACAGGGCCGGTGGACGCCGAAGCGCTCCAGCGCTTCCCGGGATTCCGGATCCCGCAGGGTAATGAGATCCACCGAACGATTCAGGGTCTTTTCTACCTTTTTTTCGTATCGTTTCCCGGAAATCGGCCCGATTCCGCAGCCGTACATCATCACCTGACAGCCGCAGCGCTTGGCCTGCCGGATGGAATGGAGATAGAACAGCAGACTGCGGTTGCTGGTGACATTCTGGATCAGGCTGCCGCCGCCGCTGATATAGAGCCTGCTGCGCTTCATCACCTGATGGGAGCGCCACGGGCTGAAGATGGGGATGGCGGAAACCCCCGTCATTTTCTGCGTTTTCTTGGGCCTTCTGGACATGACGCAGACCGGCAGGCTGGGATCCTGCTCCCGAAGCTGTCGGATCATGGTGGTCAGGATGGCATCATCCCCGGCATTTCCCCGGCCATAGGCCCCGCAGATCACGGCCCCATAGCGGCCCTTTTGGCATTGGCTGTACCGCCGCAGCACGGTTTCATAGATCTGGAGCTGATGCTGTGCCATGGCCTCCGAGGAAAATTCCCGTCGGACCTTTTCATACAGCGCCGTCCCCAGCTTGGCCCGCAGGCGGCTGTCCCGGGCCAGCTCCGTCATCCGGGCGGACATCTGCCCGTCATTTCCCACCTCCACGAGAAAGCCGGTTTCCCCGTCCACGATCACCTTGGGGACGCCGCCCACTGCCGTGGAGATGGTGGCACAGTGCATCCGGGCGCCCTCGGTAATGGCATAGGGGAAGGTTTCCGACACCGAGGAGAGCATATTCACATCCACGGCATGGTAAAAGCTGTTCATATCCTGCTGCCATCCGGCAAAGCACACCGTATCCGGCGGACAGAGCCTCCGGGCCAGCGCCTCCACCTCAGCCCTCTGTTCTCCGTCACCGGCGATGAGCAGCCGGGCGTTCGGGGCCTGCCGCACCGTCTGGGCAAAGGCCCGAACCAGCGTGGGCAGATCCTTGACCGAGGCGATCCGGGCGGCAATGCCGAAAATCACCCCATCCTCCGGCCACGAAACCCCCAGCCCTTCCAGATATTCCCTCCGGGGTACACAGGGCAGCGGCTCCGAAAAGACGATGCCGTTATAGATGGGCTGGATGCGGTCTGCATCATAGCCCCGGTCGATGAGCAGCTCCTTCATGGAATCGGAAACCGCCACCCAGCCGTCCCGACGGCGCATGGAGATCCGATTCATCACGCCGTAGGTGGCATTGGCCAGCGGTCTGCCCAGATAGTCCAGCCGGGGGTCGGAGTGAACTGTGGAGATCACGGGAATCCTCAGATCCCTGCGGATCCATGACGCATAGACATTGGCCTTGGCCCCGTGACAGTGGAGCAGCTCAAAGCCGCCCTGTCGGATGCACCGAAGAAGCTCCCGGCGCAGGCGCAGGGGATCCTTCTGCCCCAGCACCCGGGTGGGGATCCCCAGATCCCGGGCCTCCTGCGCAAAGGGGCCTTCGATGAAGCAGACCAGAAGCACCTGCTGGGTCTGATGCAGCTCCCGCAGCAGGGTCAGCACATGGGTCTTTGCGCCGCCCGCATCGCCGCCGGAGATCAGATGGATGATTTTCATGGAATCACTCCCGCATGGCACGATTTCGTGCAATATTGATGGGGCCTTCCTTGAGCTGCTTGATCCAGCTCAGGGATTTTCCGCAGCCGTAGGCCACGCAGGAATCCGGATCGTCCGCTCTGGTGCAGGCAATGCCGGTGCGCTGGCTCAGGAGCTGATCCATGCCCCAGATCTGGCTGGAGCCGCCGGTGAGGGTGATGCCGTTCTGGGCAATGTCGCCCACCAGCTCCGGGCTGGTTTCCTCCAGTACATGGAGTACCTCGTCCACGATCTGAACAGCCGGGGCGGCAAACACCTCCCGGATCTCCTCGGAGTTGACCTCCACCTCCCGGGGCAGACCGGTTTTGGCGTCTCTGCCCTTGACCACCGTGGAAACCGGATAGGGCCTCGGGGTCACGCAGCCCACCTCGATCTTGATCTGCTCGGCGGTGGCCTGTCCCACGATCATGCCGTATTTTCTGCGGATATACCGGGCGATCTCCTCGTCAAAGGCATCGCCTGCCACCTCCACGGAGGAGGAAGTCGCCACATCGTTGAGGCTCAGCACCGCCACATCGGTGGTACCGCCGCCGATGTCCACGATCATATGTCCGTTGGCATCCGCAATGGGGAGATTGGCGCCCAAGGCCGCTGCCAGCGGCTCCTCGATCAGATAGACCCGTCGGGCGCCGGCCTCGATGGCCGCATTGATGACCGTCCGCTCCTCGACCTCGGTCACACCGCTGGGGACACAGACGACCACCCGGGGCTTGGGATTGAATACGGAGCTTTTGATGGCCTTGCGGAACAAGATCTCCAGCATCCGGACGGTCATCTCATGGTCGGAGATCACGCCGTCCTTCAGCGGATGCATGGCAACCACATTGCCGGGGGTCCTGCCCAGCATATTCCGGGCCTCGGAGCCGATCTTCAGCACCTTGCCGGAATTTTTGTCCATGGCCACCACCGACGGCTCCCGAATGACCACACCCTTGCCCTCCACATAGATCAGCACATTGGAGGTTCCCAGATCCACGCCCAGATCGTTGGTGAACAGATGAAAGCGAATGGATCCCTTTTTATGCTTTTTATCCTTCTTAACTGCCATAATAACACCTACTTGTCATGATTTCGTCCAGCCGCCACGGCGGCAAATAATACTTCCCCGGCTCCTGCCGTCCGCAGCACTCTGGCACATTCCGAGGCGGTTGCGCCGGTGGTCAGGAT
>SAMEA104404103__coassemble_2265_pt1 | contig 10096 bp, 8 predicted proteins | sample SAMEA104404103__metabat2_low_PE_016 | metagenome-assembled genome bin SAMEA104404103 (sample SAMEA104404103) | Balaenoptera acutorostrata | reverse complement strand
ATCGGTGCCAGCGACGATCTGGCCTCGGGCCAATCCACCTTCATGGTGGAGATGAGCGAGGTGGCCTCCATCCTCAAATATGCCACCGCCCGGAGCCTGCTGATTCTGGACGAGATCGGCCGGGGAACCTCCACCTACGACGGCATGGCCATTGCCCGGGCCGTGCTGGAACACGCCGCCAATCCCAAAAAGCTGGGGGCCAAGACCCTGTTCGCCACCCACTATCACGAGCTTTCCACCATTGAAAATGAACTTCCCAATGTGAAAAATTACAACATCGCCGTGAAAAAGCGGGGCGGTGACATGATTTTCCTGCGAAAAATCGTCCCCGGTGCCGCCGATGACAGCTACGGTGTGGAGGTGGCCAAGCTGGCCGGACTGCCCGGTTCCGTCATCACCCGGGCCAGAGAGCTTCTGCGGGAGCTGGAATCCGAGGGCTATCAGCCCCCCGTCCCCAGACAGGAGGCGCCTCGGGAGCAGCTTTCCATGCTGGATATGACCGCTCAGAATATCCGGCAGGCTCTGGAGGGGCTGAGTGTGGAGACCCTGACCCCCATCGAGGCCATGAACGAGCTGTACAAGCTCAAGCAGATGCTCCAATGAAAAAACGCCCTTCTCTGCCCCAACTGAGCGGCCGGGAGATCCGGCTGGGGCTGCTCTATCTGCTGTCGGAGCTGCTGGTCATCCCCCCGATCATCTACGGGATCGGGGATCTGCTGGGGGGCTTTTCCCCGGCCTTCGCCAATTTTCTCTACTATCTCTGCAATGCAGGCTTCTGCCTGCTGATTTTCCGGGAGCTGCTGGCCCAGTCCCTGCGGCAGGCCGGGAGCCGCCCTCTGCGGTTCCTGCTGGCGGCACTTGTGGGCTTTGCAGGCTTTGAGCTGAGTACGGAGCTGAATCAGCTCCTGCTTCGGTATCTGGCCCCGGACTTCTTCAATGTGAACGACGCCTCCCTCCGGGGGATGATTTTGGAGGCCCCGGCCCTGCTTCTGCTGGGGACGGTGGTGCTGGCTCCCGTGGCCGAGGAATGTCTGTTCCGGGGACTGCTGTTTCTGCCCCTGCGGCAGAAAAGCCCTTGGCTGGGCTATGCCGTTTCTTCCCTGTGCTTCTGCGCCGTCCATGTGATCGGCTATTGGGGGGCCTATCCTGCCGGAACCCTGCTGCTGTGCTTTTTCCAATATCTTCCGGCAGGGCTGCTGCTGGCTTGGGCGCTGGACTATTCCGGGAGCCTCTTTGCCCCCATGCTGATCCACAGCGCCGTCAATCTTCTGAGTTTTCTATCCATGAGGTGAGTATATGCCGAAAATTCTCCAATTATCGACCCATGTTTCCAACCTGATCGCCGCCGGGGAGGTGGTGGAGCGGCCCGCCAGCGTGGTCAAGGAGCTGCTGGAAAATGCCGTGGACGCCGGAGCCTCCAAAATCACCGTGGAGATCCGCAACGGCGGCATGACCTTCCTCCGGGTCACCGACGACGGCTGCGGCATGAGCCGGGAGGATGCCAAAACCGCCTTCCTCCGCCATGCCACCTCCAAGCTCCGCTGCGCCGACGATCTGGCCGCCATCTCCACCATGGGCTTCCGGGGGGAGGCTCTGGCCGCCATTGCCTCCGTCAGCCAGATCGACCTGCTGACCAAGACCCCCGGGGCCATCGCCGGGGTCAGCCTCCATCTGGAGGCCGGTCAGATCACCGAGGAGGAGGAGGCCGGCTGCCCCGACGGCACCACCATTTTGGTGCGGAACCTGTTCTTCAACACCCCGGCCCGGATGAAATTTATGAAATCCGACTCGGTGGAGGGGGGAAAAGTGGCCGCCGCCGTCCAGATGCAGGCGCTGGCCCATCCCGAGGTGTCCTTCACCTTCATCCGGGACGGAAAGCAAAGCCTGCAAACCCCCGGGGATGGACAACTCGGCTCCGCCGTCTACTGCGTCTACGGACGGGACAGCGCCAAATTCGTGGAGGTGCGCTCCCGCTGGGAGGAATATTCCCTCCGGGGCTTCGTCTCCAAACCCTCCGAGGCTCGGCCCAGCCGCAGCTTTCAGACCTTTTTCGTCAACAACCGCCCGGTGAAATCCCGGCTTCTCATGCAGGCGCTGGAGGAGGCCTACCGCAATCAGCTCATGGTGGGGAAATTCCCGGCCTGCGTGCTGCATCTGACCCTTCCGGCCCATGTGGTGGATGTGAATGTCCACCCGGCCAAAACCGAGGTCAAATTCCTGTCAGAAAAGGCCGCCTTCGACTGCGTCCATTACGGAGTGCTGGCGGCGCTGAACAAGACCCCCGACCGGCCCCAGATCCGGCTTTCCGATCCCCCGGCCCAGCCCGAGGCCCAGAGCCAGCCCCCGGTGCATCCCGAGCTGCCCCGGAAAAAGCCGGATTTCTTCCAGACCATGACCCCCCGGCAATTCAAGGAATTTACCGCCGCCATGGAGGCCGCTCCCAAGCCGGAGCCTGCCGCCGCCCGGGCCGCCGGACATTCCATCCGGGTGGAAATGGAGCAGACCCCGGCGCTTCACGAGCCGGTGCTGTATCCGGGCCGAACCCTGCGCCCGGTGGTGGTGATCCCCGACGAGGAGACTGCCGCCATTGCCACCGATCAGGTGTCCCATCCGCCCCTGTCGGCGCTGCCCTCGGAGCCTGTCCCCCAGCCCAAGCCCCAGCCGGAGCCGGAACCGCCGGAGGAACCGGAACAGCAGGCTCTGGAAATGCCCGTGCAGGAGGCCCTTCCCGTGGAGCCTGCCCGGAGCTGGCGTCTGGTGGGAGAGCTGTTTCGAACCTATGTGGTGGTGGAGCAGGGGGAAAATGCCTTCCTCATCGACAAACACGCCGCCCACGAGCGCATCCTGTTTGAAAAATTCCGGGCCAGAACCCAGGAAATTTCCTCCCAGAGCCTGATTTCTCCCCTCCCCCTGCGGATGCGGCCCGACAGCTGCGCCCAGCTGCTTTGCAAAAAGGAGCTGCTGGAGGAGCTGGGCTTTGAAATCGACGAATTCGGGGAAAATACCCTGCTGATCCGCCGGATCCCCATGGATCTCAGTCAGGAGGAGGCCGGAAACACCCTGCTGCAAATGGCAGACGAGCTGCTCTCCGGTCGGGAGGCGGATACCGACACCGTTCGGGACAATCTGCTCCACACCATGGCCTGCAAGGCCGCCATCAAGGCCGGCTGGAAAACCGACGAGCAGGAGCTTCTGGCGCTGGTGGAGCAGGTCATGAGCCGGGAGGAGCTGAAATACTGCCCCCACGGTCGGCCCATCTGCACCACCCTGAGCAAGCACCAGCTGGAGCATCAGTTCCGCCGCAGCTGAAAGGAGACACCCCATGAACCAAATCATCTGTGTGGTCGGCCCCACCGCCTCGGGAAAAACCTCTCTGGCGGTGGCGCTGGCCCGGGAATATAACGGCGAGGTGGTATCCTGCGACTCCATGCAGCTCTACCGCCGCATGGACATCGGCACCGCCAAGCCCACCGCCGAGGAGATGCAGGGCATCCCCCACCACATGATCGATGTCATCGACCCGGACGAGGATTTCTCCGTGGGAAAATATGTGGAAATGGCCACCCCCATGGTCGATGAGATCCTGCGCCGGGGAAAGACCGTCATCGTCACCGGAGGCACCGGCCTCTATGCCGAGGCGCTGATGAAGGGGCAGGACTTCGCCCCCTGTCCCGCCACCGGCTGCCGGGAGCGGCTGGAGCAGCGTCTGCTGGCGGAGGGGCTGGAGCCGCTGCGCCGGGAGCTGGAGGCCATCGATCCCGAAGCCGCCCAGCGCTCTCAGGGAAATCCCCGGCGGATCCTCCGGGCGCTGGAGGTCTTTCAGGAAACGGGCGAAACCATCACCGCCCACGACCTGCGAACCCAGAGCCTTCCCCCCAGATACCGCCCCCTCTGGATCGGATTGGATTTTGCATCCCGGCAGGAGCTTTATGACCGCATCGACCTGCGGGTGGAGCGCATGGTGGAGCAGGGGCTTCTGGAGGAGATCCGGGACATTCTCGGCTCCGGCATCCCCGAAAAGGCCACCGCCATGCAGGCCATCGGCTACAAGGAATTCATCGACGCCATGGCGGGCCGCTCCACCGTGGAGCAGGCCATCGCCCAAGTCCAGCAGTCCTCCCGGCGCTATGCCAAGCGCCAGCTCACATGGTTCCGCCGCAACCGGGCCATGCACTGGCTCGTCCGCCGCCCCGGCGCTTCCGGGGAGGAGGTATTTGAAGCCGCTCGTCAGCTTGTTCGGGATTTTGACAACTGAGTTGTGCTAGGATGTGTGTATCCCAAAGAAAGAAGGAAGGAATACATATGTCTGACATCGTAAATTTGCAGGACGCCATTCTCAAGGAGGTTCGCCGGGAAAAGATCCCCGTCACCCTCTTTCTGATGAACGGCTTTCAGCTCCGGGGTGTGGTGACCGGCTACGATAATTTCGTGGTGGTTCTGGTCACCGAGGGACGGCAGCAGATGATCTACAAGCACGCCATCTCCACTCTGGTGCCGATCCGGCCCCTGCGTTGCAACGGACAACCGGCTTAAATGCCCGAAGCGGTGGAGTTTTTCCACCGCTTTTCCGTCTTTTGAAAGGAGTTTTTTCCATGTCTATCGCAGAAAACATTGCCGTCATCCGGCAGAATATGGCCGCAGCCGCCAGAAGCTGCGGCCGGGACCCGGCAGAGATCCAGCTGCTGGCCGCCACCAAAATGAACGATGCTCAGGCCGTGCGGCAGGCCGTTGCCGCCGGGATCGACTGCTGCGGCGAAAACCGGGTGCAGGAGCTGACCGAAAAGCTGGCCCAGCACGCCTATGACGGCGCTCCCGTCCACTTCATCGGCCACCTCCAGACCAACAAAGTCCGGCAGGTGGTGGGCCGGGTAGACCTCATCCAGAGCGTAGACCGCATGAAGCTTTTGGAGGCGCTGGAGCAGGAGGCCGCCCGGCAGGAGCTGGTGCAGAACATTTTGCTGGAGATCAATGTGGGCCGGGAGCCTTCCAAATCCGGTTTTCTTCCCGAGGAGCTTCCCGCCGTACTGGAGAATATGTACAAGTTTTCCCATTTATCGGTAAAGGGCCTCATGGCCATTCCCCCGGTTTCCCATTTTGAAGGGGAAAACCGAAGATATTTCAAAGAAATTTATCAGTTTTCTGTTGACATCAGAGAAAAAAAGTACGATAATGTAGCCATGGATTGCCTATCTATGGGAATGTCCGGCGACTATGCCGACGCCATTGCCTGCGGCTCCACCATGATCCGGGTCGGCACTGCCATCTTCGGCGCCCGATCCTACGCATAGCTTCATCAGGGAGACGGCTCCGCCGTTGGTCACTCGGACCAGGAATTCCTTCCCGCCGATGCGCACATACAGGAGGAACAAAAGATATATGAAAAATAATATTTGGGATCGGATGAAGGGCTTTGCCAACTCTTACTCCGCCGACGATAGCCAGTACGACGATATGGACGACCAGATGGAGGACGGCTTCGGCCCCGAGCAGGACGATCCCGATTCCCGGTACGCCCCTCGGCGCAGCCCCTTCGGCTCCGCTTCCAATTCCTTTGACACCAGCGACATCAAGCCCGAGCCTCTGGGGGACAGCTTCTCTGCTCCCTCCCCCTCCTTCCAGTCCGATCCCCTCAGCTCCACCGGCTTCCGGGGACAGATCCTCGGCGGCTCTGCCTCTGATAAGACCCAGACCGTTCTCTCTCAGCCCAAGTCCTTCAACGAGATCTCCCGGATCGCCGAGAATCTCCGCCACAGACGGGCCGTGCTGCTGAACCTCGAGGGCGTGGATCGCAGCCTCTCCATGCGCTGTGTGGACTTCCTCTCCGGCTGCACCTTCGCCGTGGACGGCTCCGTGAAAAAGGTCGCCGCCTACACCTATATGTTCTGCCCCAATAATATGGAAGTCGTGGACGATATGGGCGGTCTGGAGGCCGATCCCGAGAGCATCGTCTAATCATCGAAACAGAAAGGATCACACTTATGTTTACACCACAGCAGATCGATGAGATCTCTTTTGATAAGGCCGTGTTCGGCGGCTATGATATGGCTTCCGTGGACGAATTTCTGGAGCCGCTCACCGAGGATTATGTGACGCTCTACAAGGAAAATGCCCTGCTCAAGAGCAAGATGCGGGTTCTGGTGGAAAAGCTGGAGGAATACCGCCGCAACGAAGCCAGTATGCGTGATGCCATCGTCAATGCCCAGAAGACCTGCGACAAGATGGTGCGGGAGGCCGAGAGCAAATGCACCCAGATGCTCAACAATGCCAACGCCACCGCCGCTGAAAATGCCAAGAACGCCGACTCCCTGATCGAAGCCGAAAATGCCCGGGTGGAGGATGCCAAGAAGGCCGCCGCCGGGAAGATCACCGAGATCCAAGACCAGCTCAAGACCTGTGTGCAGGCTCTGGAGCGGATCAAGACCGCAAACCGCCCCCGCAAGCAGACTGCCGCAGCCGCATCCCCTGCTGCCGGTGCCGTGGAGGCCGCTGAGGAAACCGCCGACGCTCTGGCTGACGAGATCTCCCAGAATCTGGAGGCGCTCGTGGGTACCACCGACGATCTGGTTCCCCCTCCCATCCCCAATCACCCCGTTTCCGAAACCACCAACAAGTTCGCAAATTTGCAGTTTGGCCGCAATTACAGCCCCACGGGCCGCTGATTTTTCGGTCAAGTCTCTTTTTTCATAGGACAATGCAAGGACGAGGACAGGTGTCCCTCCCCTCTGTCTCCAGAGAGCTGCCGGTAGGTGCAAGGCAGCAGACAGACCTGTGGACATATCACCTCCGAGCAGCGCACCGAATCCAAGTAGGCTGCGCCGGGTGCGCCCGATACTGCGCAGCGAGTGCCGGCTTCTGCCGGAACAAGAGTGGTACCGCAGAGGATTCACGCCTTTGTCTCTTATTGGGAGACAAAGGCGTTTTCTTTTCCTATATTTGACTATATTATGGAGGTTTTCCCAAAATGGAATACAAAAACACCATTATTACCCCTAAGACTTCCTTCCCCATGAAGGCCGGTCTGCCCAACCGGGAGCCCGGTATGCTGGAGCATTGGCAGGAGCTGGATGTCTACAACCTGATGCTGGAGAAAAACAAGGATCAGAAGCCCTTCGTTCTCCATGACGGCCCTCCCTTCTCCAACGGCGACATCCACATGGGCCATGCCCTCAACAAGACCCTGAAGGATTTCATCGTCCGCAGCCATGCCATGCAGGGCTACTACACCCCCTATGTCCCCGGCTGGGACAACCACGGTATGCCCATCGAGTCCGCCATCATCAAGAAGAACAAGATCAACCGCAAGGCCATGCCCATCCCCGAGTTCCGCACCGCCTGCGCCGAGTTCGCTGAGACTTATATCCAGCGCCAGATGAACGGCTTCAAGCGTCTGGGCGTCATCGGTGACTGGGCGCATCCCTACCGCACCATGGACAAGGAGTTCGAGGCCGAGGAGGTCAAGGTCTTTGGCCGGATGTACGAAAAGGGCTACATCTACAAGGGCCTCAAGCCCGTCTACTGGTGCCCCAAGGACGAAACCGCTCTGGCTGAGGCCGAGATCGAGTATCAGGACGACCCCTGTACCTCCGTCTATGTGAAGTTCCCCATTGCGGACGATCTGGGCAAGCTCAGCGAGTTTGACCTCTCCAAGACCTACTTCGTCATCTGGACCACCACCATCTGGACGCTCCCCGGCAACATGGGCATTTCCATGCATCCCAGCGAGACTTATGTGCTGGCCAAGGCCGATAACGGCGAGACTTATATCATGGCCGAGGCCCTGATGGACGGCGTCATGCAGCGGGGCGGCGTCGAAAGCTATGAGGTCATCGCCCGCTACCCCGGCAAGTTCTTCGAGAATATGCTGGCCAAGCACCCCTTCCTGGACAAAACCTCCCGTCTGCTCAATGCCGAGTATGTCACCATGGATTCCGGTACGGGCTGTGTCCATACCGCTCCCGGCTTCGGTGCCGATGACTATGCCACCTGTATGCGCTACGGCATGGATCTGGTGGTTCCCGTGGACGATCAGGGCCGCCACACCGAGTATGCCGGCAAGTACGCCGGTATGAAGACCGACGAGAGCAACCCCGTCATTCTGGAGGATATGAAGCAGAGCGGTATGCTCTTCGCCTCCGAGGAGATCGTTCACTCCTACCCCCACTGCTGGAGATGCAAGCACCCCATCATCTTCCGGGCCACCCCCCAGTGGTTCTGCTCCGTGGAGTCCTTCAAGGACGAGGCTGCCGCCGCCTGCAACGGCCTGCGCTGGCTGCCCGCATGGGGCGAGGATCGGATGATCAGCATGGTTCGGGAGCGGGCCGACTGGTGTATCTCCCGTCAGCGCCGCTGGGGCCTGCCCATCCCCGTGTTCTACTGCAAGGAGTGCGGCAAGCCCGTCTGCACCCCCGAAACCATCGCCTTCCTCTCTGACCTGTTCAAGGAGCATGGCTCCAACTACTGGTTCGAGCATGAGGCCGAGGATCTGATCCCCGAGGGTCTGGTCTGCCCCCACTGCGGCAAGAACCACGGCTTCGAGAAGGAAACCGATACGCTGGACGGCTGGTTCGACTCCGGCTCCACCCACTATGCCTCCCTCCATCGCAACACCCCCGAGCTGTGGCCTGCCGATGTCTATCTGGAGGGCGCTGACCAGTATCGTGGCTGGTTCCAGTCCTCTCTGCTGACCAGCGTGGGCGCTCTGGGTCAGGGCGCTCCCTTCAAGCAGGTTCTGACCCACGGCTGGGTCGTGGACGGTCAGGGCCGTGCCATGCACAAGAGTCTGGGCAACGGTGTGGATCCTGCCGATCTCATCAAGGACTTCGGCGCCGACATCGTCCGGCTGTGGGCCGGCTCCGCCGACTACCATGCCGATGTCCGCTGCTCCAAGGAGATCATCAAGCAGCTGAGCCAGAACTACCTCAAGTTCCGCAACACCGCCCGGTACTGCCTGGGCAATCTGGACGGCTTCGACCCCAACCATCTGGTTCCCGCCGCCGAGCTGGAGGAGCTTGACCGCTGGGCGCTCACCAAGCTGGATGCTCTGGTCAAGACCTGCCGCAAGGCCTATGACAACTACGAGTTCCATCTGGTGTCCCATGCCATCAACGACTTCTGCGTGGTGGAGCTGTCCTCCTTCTACTTTGACATCATCAAAGACCGCCTCTACTGCGAGGACCGCAACGGCCTGCGCCGCCGCAGCGCTCAGACCGCCGTTTACCTCATCGTGGATGCCATGGCAAAGCTCTTTGCCCCCATTCTGGCCTTCACCTGCGACGAGATCTGGCAGGCCATGCCCCATCGGGACGGCGACGATGTGAGAAATATCGTCCTCAACCGGATGCCCGAGGGCTTCGCCGACTACGCACTGGCTCCCGAGGCCATGGAAAAGTGGGCCACCGTGATGAAGCTGCGTCAGGATGTCAACGGCGTTCTGGAGCTGGCCAGAAGCGAGAAGCGCATCGGCAAGGCGCTGGAGGCCCATGTGTCCCTCCAGACCGAGGACGAGCTGCTGAAGGCCGCCTGCGAGGGTCTGAACCTCAGCGAGGTGTGCATCGTGTCCAGCTGTGCCTTCGAGGCCGTGGCCGAGGGCTGCACCACCGGTGTCGGCGCCAACTTCCCCGCCCTGACCATCGGCGTCTCCGAGGCCCGGGGTACCAAGTGCCCCCGCTGCTGGATGCACTCCGAGCAGGCCGACGAGAATGGCCTCTGCCCCCGGTGCGCCGGTGTCATGTCCCGACTGGAAGTTGAAATTTAACCCCTGATTTCCCGATTTTACCCCCTCTTTTGAGGGGGTAAAAATTTTTTTAAAAATTTTTCAAAAAAGGCTTGACATTTCCGGAACACATGGTATAATAAGCGTGTTCTGTTTGAGACGCCGGCATAGTTCAGTTGGTAGAGCAACTGATTTGTAATCAGTAGGTCGGGGGTTCGAGTCCGTCTGCCGGCTCCACTCAGACTTAAACAGATAACTTCATATGGGGGAGTTCCCGAGTGGCCAAAGGGGACAGACTGTAAATCTGCTGCGTATCGCTTCGATGGTTCGAATCCGTCCTCCCCCACCAAAACAGCTCAGAGCTTTTGCTCTGAGCTGTTTTTT
>SAMEA104404103__coassemble_2139_pt1 | contig 10602 bp, 10 predicted proteins | sample SAMEA104404103__metabat2_low_PE_016 | metagenome-assembled genome bin SAMEA104404103 (sample SAMEA104404103) | Balaenoptera acutorostrata | reverse complement strand
GCCGTATTTCGGGTTGTAGCCGAACAGATTGATGTAGCGGTCTAAATCGTCCTTTTCCCGTTCCATGGCCTCCATCACGGCCACGGTGGCCAGAACATCGTCAATGGCCCGGTGGGAGTTGCAGACCTGATCCTGAAGGCCGTAGGCCTCGATGGCGTTGCAGAGCTTGTGGGGGAAGGGCCTGCGGTCTTTGTAGACGGTGAGCAGATCCAGCTTGTCCTTGCCCTTTAAGATGGCCGGGTCGCCGTCCCGGAGCAGCAGGTAGAACAGGAAGCTCAGATCGAAATGGGCGTTGTAGGCCAGCAGCAGGGTCTTTCCCGTGAGCATCTGGGCAATGTCCCGGCAGACCCGGGTCTTGGGGACGCCCTTCTCCCGCAGGTCTTGGGTGGAAATGCCGGTGAGCTGCTGGATCTTCGGGGGGACGAAGCCGCCGGGGCTGAGGGAGATGAGCTGGTCATATTCCGTGGTGACCTGAGCCTCGCCGTCGATCTGTTCCACGGCCACGGCGGAAAATTCGATGATTTCGTCCCGGGCGTAGTCCAGCCCGGTGGTTTCGGTGTCCATCAGCAGGAGCCGGTCGTAGTGGTCAAACAGTGCTTCAAATGCCATGGGGATCCTCCTCTCCCAGAAGTCTGGCCCGGAGGTACTTGCTTCTGGGTTCTGTTTCTAAATGATACCGGGCCTGAAATTCCCGGCCAAACCGATCCAACCGGTCGGGGTCGCCGGCCTTCAGCTCCAGCTCCACCTCGGCAAAGGGGAGGGCATGGGGGCCGTTTTGGAGAACGCCCCGGTCGAGGGCCAGCTCCGCCTCCCAGTCTCCGAAGGAAAGCCGCAGGGCCAGCCGGGTGAAGGCTGCGCCGCAGACGGCAATCAGCTCCGAGGCCCGGGGCAGGCACAGGCCGGACTGCCGGGAAAGCAGGGGCAGGGCCGCCTCCAGCGCCTCGCCGGGAACCTCCCATTCCCCTCGGAAGCCGTCGGATGCCGGGGTTTTCAGGGTGCAGACCCCGTGACCGCCCTCCATCCGCTGGCGCAGGGTCTGCTTTTTCCGGGAAATGCGCCGGTCGGCGGTGTCAAAATAGGTGGTTTTCATGGGGATCTCCTGCCAATCGCCGGGGAAATCCGCCAAAAGCTGCTCCAGCTGTGCCGGGGCGGCCCGGAATTTCAGCTCGTATTCGCTGCCCATATGCGGCCCTCTTTTCCAGTGTTTTTCCCTATTATACCTCGGCTTAGGGACGGAGGCAAGAATATTCTTCCCGCTCTGCCTGTTCCGACAGCAAAGCTGGCCCTTCCGTGGTAGGATTTTTTCATATAACAGGGAAAGGCAGTGGAAAAAGATGTGGGAACAAAGGGAACAAATGAGGGCCGTCACCGAAAAACTCCGGGATCTGGGGCAGCTTCTGGGTCGATACCGCCGGGAGATCGCCTGTCTGCTGGGGGGAGTGATCTGCTCCGCCGGGAGGGCCATGGGGAGCCTCCAGCCGCTGGCGCTGGGCTGGGTCTTGGCCATGGAGCCGGGGTGGGAGACGATCTTTGCGGCGCTGGGGGCGCTTCTGGGCTATGGACTTGTGTGGCGGGAGCCGGGGGCCGAGGGCATGGTCTGGATCCTGAGCGGTGTGATGGCCGTGGGGCTGACCGCCCGATCCCGGGGAAATCCCCTGCTCCTTCCGGCGCTGGCGGCGCTCATTTTGTCGGGAGCCGGGGTATTGGGTCAGAGGCTCTGGGGGATTTATCCGGAGCTTTCCCTGTTTTTCCTGCGGCTGGGGCTGGGCATGGGGTCAGCGGCCCTGTTTGCCCGGTGGAGGGAGGAAAAACCCGGCTGGAGCCGGTGGCTGGTGCAGCTGCTGGGGGTGGGATGCCTTACGGGTCTGCCCGGTCTGCGGTATCTGGATCCGGGGTGCATCGCCGCCGGGATGCTGGGCGCCGCCGGGGGCTTTCCCTCGGCGGTGCTGGGCGGTCTGGGGCTGGATCTGGCCGGGGTCGGCCCGGGGAATCTGACGGCGGCGCTGACCGCCGGGTATCTGCTGCGGCTGATCCCCTCCATGCCCTGGCTGGGCTGCCTCGGCCCGGGGGCCGGATTCCTCCTGCTGGGGGTGCTGGGGGATTGGGAGCCGGAGCCGCTGCCGGCGCTGATTTTGGGCGGCGCACTGGCCGGGATGTTCCCGGCGGTGGGGAAGTATCTGGCGGTTTCCCCGAAGACCGGGGAGGCGGCCATGGCACAGGTGCGCTTGGAGCAGATGGCGCTGGCGCTGGAGCAGATGGCCCGGCAGCTGGAGGCGGTGGAGGAGATCCCGGCGGATGTCCCGGCCCTGCTGGGCCGAGCCAGAGCCGAGGCCTGTGACGGCTGTCCCCGGCGCCGGGACTGCGGGGGCCGACAGGCGGAGCTGCCCTTGGATCTGCTGAGCCAGCCCGGGCTTTCGCAGGAGGATGTTCCCCGGGACTGCCGCAGGCCGGGGCGGTATCTTCAGGCCCTGCGGCGCAGTCAGGAGCAGCTGCGGCGGATCCGGGCCGACCAGAGCCGGAGGAAATGCTGCCGGGTGGCGGCTCTGGAGCAATATGAGTTTCTTTCCTCGTTTTTGCGGGGGCTATCCGACGATCTGGCCCGGCGCAGACAGCACAGGCCGGATCGGTTCCATCCCCGGGTGTACCGTGCAGGGCGCAGCGCCGGGGCCGTCAGCGGCGACGCCTGCCTGTGGTTCCACGGCAGCGGGAACCAATATTATGTCCTGCTCTGCGACGGCATGGGAACCGGAGCGGAGGCGGCGGCGGAAAGCCGGCAGGGAGCGGCCCTGCTGCGGCAGATGCTGCTGGCGGGACTTTCCCCGGAGGCGGCCCTGCGCAGCTTCAATTCCCTGACGATCCTGCGGGAGCTGGGGGGCTGTACCACGGTGGATCTGCTGGCGCTGGGGCTGGATACGGGACGGGGGACGCTGTATAAATGGGGAGCCGCCGGATCCTGCCTGCTCCGGCGGGATCGGATCCGATGCTGGGGAACGCCCATGCCGCCCCCCGGGCTTTCCCAGCAGCAGCGGGAACAGAGCTGCCGGGTGAGCCTGCGCCGGGGGGAGATCCTTCTGCTCCATTCCGACGGGGTGCAGGACGGATGCCTGCTGGAGCTGCCCCGGGAGGCTTGGACGGCTGAGACATTGGCGGACTGGGTGATCGCCCATGCCGGCCCAGAGGACGATGCCACGGCGGTGGGGATCACCCTCTGCCCGGTGGAGGATCGAAGGGGAACAGACGGGTTTTTCCCGAGGCGGTCACGGTCAGCAGAAGCACCTGAGAGACGGTATAGCCCCGCCCGCTCAGATAGTCCGTCAGCCACCCCGGCGATTTCCCGGAGCGGATCAGATTTTCTTCCAGAAGCCGCCCCTGAGAAATGACGGTGAAGGGCAGCTCCTGAGGGGCAACGGCGATCCCGGCGTCCCGGGCCTCGGCAGGCCGGAACCAGGGATAGGGAAACACCGCCAGCGCCCCGTTGGTTTCCAAAATGGCATATTGCACCTGACTCAGATCCAGGATCCCCTGCTGGCGCACCAGAGAGGTCAGCTCGTCCACCGTGACCCGGGTGCGGCGGAGATTTTCCGTCAGGGGCTGGCCGTTTTCCATGAGGATCACCGGCTTGCCGCAGAGGATCCGCCGCAGGCCGATGCTGTGCAGGCTCAGATAGCTCAGAAGCCGCTGGGCCGCCAGCACCAGAACAATGGGGATCACCCCCCATAGCAGGGGCTGATCCCGGTTTTCGATGGGGATGGAGGCCAGATTGGAGATGAGCATGGCGACGGCGAATTCCGTCGGCTCCATCTGGCTGATCTGCCGCTTGCCCATGAGCCGGATGGCGGTCATCAGGATGGCAAAAAACAGGGTGGTTCGCAGAAACATTTGCATCACTTCCTTTTGCAGCCAGCATAACCAAAAGCGGGAAAGCTTATACCCCCCGGGGCGAGAGAGAAAAGACGCCCTTAATTTTTTTCGGAATTTTCGGGATAAAAGTGTAAAAATACAAAAATAAGCGGGGATTGGATAGAAATACAGAAAGATTTCGTTGACATGGGCAGAAGGGGGATGGTATAATGAATTGAAAATCAGCCATTATTGGATGCGCCGATTTCCGGCCTGCCTGAGACGCAGCGGCGATCGGAGGAAAGGGTATGGAGAATGAATAAAAAAGACGAGAATCAGGAAGTGGAGATCGATCTGATGCAGCTGTTCCGGGCCATGGCAAGGAAGGCTTGGGCCATTGTGCTGGCGGCTGTGATTTTCGGCGGCATTGCCCTGAGCTATACCAAGTTTTTGGTCACGCCGCTGTATAAGGCAAGGACGCTGCTGTATGTCAACAACAGCTCGATCTCTGTGGGCAGCGCCCATCTGAGCATCAGCTCCGGCGATCTGAGCGCCGCCCAGCAGCTGGTGGATACCTATACGGTCATCCTCAAGACCAGAGCGACGCTGGAAGAAGTCATCGACCGGGCCGCCCTGCCTTACAGCTATGAGCAGCTGTGCGATATGATCTCCTCTGCCTCCATGAACGGAACCGAGATTTTTTACATCGATGTCACCAGTCCCGACCCCAAGGAGGCCGAGCTGATCGCCAATACCATCAGCGTCGTCCTGCCGGAGAAGATCGCAGGCATCGTGGAGGGCAGCTCCGTGCGGATCGTGGATTACGCCGTGGAGCCGGCCCATAAGGCCTCCCCCAGTCTGGGCAAGAACACCATGATGGGTGTGCTGCTGGGCATCGTGGTCTCCTGCGCCGTGATCGTGGTCATGGAGCTGATGGACAGCCAGATCCACAATTCCGACTACCTCATGCAGAATTACGACATCCCCGTGCTGGCGGTGGTTCCCGATCTGGTGGCCTCCAAAACCAATGCCAACAGCTATGAGGGATACGGCGGCTATGGTCATGCCGACCATCGCCAGAAGGGAGGGAAAAAGAATGGCTAAACGGAAAAATGCAGAGATGGTCACCCCCGAGGAAAGCCGGAAGATGATCTGCAACAACCTTTCCTTCGCCGCAGCCGAGGCCTATAAGCTGCTTCGGACCAATGTGCTGTTCAGCCTGCCCGGTGAGGACGGCTGCAAGGTCATCGGTGTGACCAGCGCCCTGCGGGGCGAGGGCAAAAGCACCACCTCCATCAATCTGGCCTATACCACGGCGCTGACCGGGAAAAAGGTGCTGCTGCTGGAGGCAGATATGCGTCTGCCCAATATCGCAAGGCGGATGGATGTTGCGCCCCGTCCGGGCCTTTCCAACCTTCTGGTGGGGCAGAGCCGGGGCGGCGAGGTCATTCAGCGCTCCAGACAGCTGGACAACCTCTGGATCATCACCGCAGGTGACATCCCCCCCAACCCGGCGGAGCTGCTTGGCTCCCGGCAGATGGAGATCGCCCTCAAGAGTCTGGGCCAGAGCTTCGATGTCATCATCGTGGATCTGCCCCCGGTGACCGTGGTTTCCGATGCGGTCATCGTCTCCCGGCTGGTGCATGGCATGGTGATCGTGGTTCGGCAGGACTTCTGCGACAAGGTCGCTCTGGACGAAACCGTGCGCCAGCTCCGCTTTGCCGATACCAAGATCCTGGGCTTTGTCATGTCCGGCGCCGACTACCAGAACAAGGGCTATAAGCGCTACGGCTACGGCAAGGGCGGCAAAAACAGCACCAGCAAGTATTACGGCTACGGCGCCAAGCCCTATTCCGGCAAATCCCCCAAGGCATGATCGATGTACATACCCACATCCTCCCCGGCATGGATGATGGAAGCAAGGATCCAAAAATGTCCAATTATATGCTCCGGGAGCAGCTGCATCAGGGCGTGGATACGGTGGTTCTGACCCCCCATTTCTATGCCCATGAGAACAGCCCCCGGGAGTTTCTGGAGCGCCGGGAACAGGCATGGAAGGCCCTGCGGCAGGTCTGGCCCGCCCCAAAGCCCCGGCTCCTGCTGGGCGCAGAGGTGCAATACTTCGAGGGAATGGCGCAGGTGGAGGAACTGCCCCTGCTGGCCATCGAGGGAACCGGGATCCTGCTGCTGGAAATGCCCTTCTTCCGCTGGACCAATCGGATGGTGCAGGAGGTTCTGGATATTCAGGATCGATTCCCCCTGCGGGTTCTGCTGGCCCATCTGGATCGCTATCAGGGCAATTACACCAAGCAGATGCTGGACACCCTGCTTCGGGCCGGGGTGCTGGTGCAGGTCAATACCTCCGCTTTGGAAAGCTGGGCCGGACGGCGCAGATACGGCGATATGATCCGCAAGGGGCAGGTTCATCTGCTGGCCTCCGATTGCCACAATCTCACCTCCCGTCCCCCGAATCTGGGGAAATGGAAGGAATATGCCAGTCATTTTCCGGCAGAACGGCTGTTTGCCGTGCCGGTGGAAAAATGAAATTTTAACAAGGAGAGAATTGATATGAAAATGACCAAGAGAATTTTCGCCACCGCTCTGGCAGCTCTGATGCTGACCTCCGCTGTGGCCGCAGAAAAGTTCACCCCCAGCGTTTCCCAGAAGCCCGCACCCGAGATCGTGGTGCAGCAGAACGAAAAGAAGGATGAGGCTGCCGCCATCATCCGCAACGAGGAAAAGAAGGAGATCGTCAGCGTTCCCGTGGGCGATCTGCTGGTCACTCCCGTGTCCAAGGCCACCGAGCAGACCAAGGAGCAGCTGCCTGTTCCCACTACCCCCGAGGGTCATGTGGATCTGGATCAGACCGTGGAGCTGAAGGACGAGGATCTGGAGATCAAGGAGGGCGATTCCGAGGAGCTGGCCATCAGCAAGAATCTGCTGAAGGCTACCAAGCAGGTTCAGAAGACCGAGGAGCTTTCCGAGCTGGTTGCCGATCTGGATGAGATCCTCAAGGGTCATCAGGAGAACTACGCCGTGACCGAGGACGAAACCGGTAAGGTCGTGGCTCCTGCAAAGCCCATCGAGGAGATCAAGAGCGAAAACCTCATCGTCAAGGACATCTTCGATGTCTCTATCACCGCCGAGTATAAGGAGCAGCTGGCCGTGGAGGGCCACTCCATCACCATCCGTCTGAAAACCGGTCTGAGTGCCGACATCCCTGTGATGGGTATGCACAACTACGAGGGCGACAAGTGGGAAATGATCGACCACGAGCATACCGTGCGCCATGACAACGGCGACATCAGCCTGACGCTGGACAGCCTTTCCCCCGTGGCTCTGGTCGTGGACAAGACCATGCTGAACGCCCCCTCCACCGTGACTCCCACCGAGCCTGCTACCGAAGCCCCCACCGAGGCTGCAACCGAGGCTCCCACCGAGGCCCCCACCGCAGCATCCACCGAGGCTCCCGTGGAGCCTGACGCCGAGGAGAGCGGCTCCTCCATGTGGCTCTGGATCGTGATCGGCGCCGCCGTTGCTGTGGTCGTCGTTGTGCTGGTCGCCAAGAACAAGAAGAAGGACAAGGAAGCGGTCTAATCGGCCCTCCGAAGCACTTTCGTGAAAGTTCGTGCCAAAAGAAAAAGCATACGGGCCATGGCCGGTGTGCTGGGCGCCGCACTGCTTCTGCTGTGCGGCGCCATCCTTGTGAACAACCAGCGGCAGAAGCAGAGCCTCCAGCCGCAGCAGACCCAGCCCTCCACCCAGAAGCCGCACAGAGAGGTGGAGCATGAGGGTCAGCAGTATGTCCGAAATTTTGATCTGGAAACCGTTCTGGTGCTGGGCTTGGACAAATACCATGTCTCCAGCCCCCAGCAGTTCGGCTACCTCAACGACCAGCAGGCGGATCTCCAGCTGCTGCTGATCCTCGACCACTCGGCTCAGACCTGCCAGATGCTCCACCTCAACCGGGACACCATGACCGAGATCCAGCGTCTGGGTGTGTCCGGAGATCAGGCCGGAACCTTTGAGGGGCAGCTGGCGCTGGCCCATACCTATGGAAGCGGCGGCTCCGACAGCTGCCTCAATGCCACCAAGGCCGTCTCCAAGCTGCTGCACAATGTCCCGGTTCAGCATTACCTGTCCCTGACCATGGATGCGGTGGCGAAGATCAATGACGCCGTGGGCGGCGTTCCCGTGGAGATCAAGGACGATTTCTCCGCCGTGGATCCGACCCTCAGGCAGGGCGAAACCGTCCGCTTGCAGGGCGAGCAGGCCCTGACCTTCGTCCGGGCCAGAGGCAGCATGGAGGACAGCTCCAATCTGGCTCGTATGGAGCGTCAGCGCCAGTATATCACGGCGCTCTACGGCGAGGTTCGGCGCAAGGAGGCGGAGGATCCCAATTTCTTCGCCCGGGTGCTGCTGGATCTCAAAGGCTCCTTCCAGTCCGACTACTCCATCAATCAGCTGGAGCAGCTGGTGGATCGGGTCAACAGCTACGAGTTCGGCCAGATCTATACCATCCCCGGCGAGGCCGTTCAGGGCGAGGAGTTCATGGAATTCTATGTGGACGAGGACGCCCTTCAGGAGCTGGTCTTAGAGCTGTTCTATCAGCCGGCGGAACCCGAGGAATAATCTCCCCAAGCCATTAGGCAGGGCGGCGAAGGCCGCCCTGTTTTTGCGTTTACCCCAAAGAAATATCATGGATATATTTGTAAATATATCGATTTTTCAGAAGCTCCTGACGAAAAGATACCCCGTGTCTATTGAATTATAGGGGGAATTATGATAAACTGGGAATGAAAAATGGGTTGCTGTGACGACTGCTTCTGAGATCTGGTCATGGCTTGCATTCTTTGGATAAATCTACAACGAAAATGGAGCGAATTCTGATGTATCGTAAGTTTTTTAAACGATTTCTGGACATTGTTCTGTCCCTGATCGGTTTGGTCGTTCTGGCGATCCCCATGCTGATCGTCGCAATTATGATTAAGGCTGATGACCCCGGCCCGGTTTTTTTCTGTCAGAAACGGGTGGGCAACCACAAGAAGCTGTTTAAGCTCTATAAATTCCGCAGCATGAAGCTCAGCACCCCCCACGATATGCCTACCCATCTGCTGGAAAATCCCGAGCAGTATCTGCTCCGGGTGGGCGCTTTTATCCGCAAGTACAGCATCGACGAGCTGCCCCAGCTGCTCAATATCCTCAAAGGCGATATGAGCGTCATCGGCCCCCGGCCTGCCCTGTGGAATCAGGAGGATCTGATCGCCGAGCGGGACAAGTACGGCGCCAACGATGTGCGTCCGGGCCTCACCGGCTGGGCGCAGATCAATGGCCGGGACGAGCTTGAAATCGACGTCAAGGCCAAGCTGGACGGAGAATATGTGGAAAAACTCAGCTTTGGATTTGACTGCAAGTGCTTCTTCGGAACCATTACCAGCGTTCTGCACCACGACGGCGTGGTGGAAGGCGGCACCGGCGAGATGAACAAGGAGAAAGTGGAAAAATGAAGGTTTTGGTCGTATGTCAGTATTACTATCCTGAAAACTTTCAGGTCACACCCATTTGTGAGCAGATGGTGCAGGACGGATATGATGTGACGGTTCTGACTGGCCTTCCCAATTATCCGACCGGAATCGTCCCGGAGGAATATAAAACCGGGAAAAGAGACGAATATCTCCATGGAGTCCATGTGCTTCGATGCAACGAAATCGGACGAAAGCAGGGGGCAGTGTCTCTGGCGAAGAATTATATGAGTTTCTATTTTTCCGCCATGAAAAAGGTTCGCTCTCTGAAAGAACAGTTTGACTGTGTCTTTGTCTATCAGCTTTCCCCTGTCCTGATGGGGCTTCCGGCCCGGGCATATGCCAAAAAGCATGGGGTTCCAATGTATCTGTATTGTCTGGATCTCTGGCCTGAATCCATTAAAATGTATGCAAAAAAAGAGAGCAGCCCGCTATTCCGGTGGGCCAAGCGGGTGAGTAAAAAGGTTTACGATGCCTGCGATATGATTTCCGTACAGTCGGAGAGCTTTCTGGACTATTTTATGCAGGAACACCAGATTCCGGCGGATAAACTGTGCTATATTCCGGCCTTTGCGGATGATACATATCTGAACAAAGACTTTCACATGGACAATGGTGTGACCGATTTTGTGTTTATGGGCAATATCGGCATTGCTCAGAATCTGGATCTGGTCATAGAGGCATTTGACCGGGTCCGGGACTATAATTGCAAGCTCCATATTGTTGGGGACGGTACCTGCCTGTCACAAATCAAAAAGCTGGTGTCTGAGAAAAATCTTCAGGAAAAAGTTGTTTTCTATGGCCGCCGCCCGGTAGAGGAAATGGAAAAATTCTATGAACTGGCAGATGCCTGTTTGGTGACGCTGAGCGCAGAGAACAAAACCGGCCTGACCCTGCCGGCCAAGGTGCAGGGGTACATGGCAGCAGGAAAGCCAATCATCGGTATGATCGATGGCTCGGCCCAGAAGGTCATCCGGGAAGCCAACTGCGGCCTGTGTGTGGATGCAGGAGATGTGGATGGTCTGGCTGAGGCTATGGAGGCATTTTCCAGAGAGCCGGAACGCTATGCGGATTTCGGACAAAATGGCCGGGAATATTTTATGAAGCATTTCTGCAAGAAAGATGTAGTGGAAAAAATTGAAAAGGTTCTGACCGATCTGGTCAATCAACAATAAATGATTTTATGCAAATAAGAGGAGACTTTTGAAATGGGATTGTTTACAAACAAAACCCTGATGAT
>SAMEA104404103__coassemble_1915_pt1 | contig 11579 bp, 5 predicted proteins | sample SAMEA104404103__metabat2_low_PE_016 | metagenome-assembled genome bin SAMEA104404103 (sample SAMEA104404103) | Balaenoptera acutorostrata | reverse complement strand
GCTTCTGCGTTGGCGGCCTCGATGATCTTGGCCTGATTGGCCTTGGGAACCTCCTCGTAGCGCTCAAAGCGCAGGGTGAAGGAGCCACGGGCCTGAGTCATGGCACGAAGGTCGATGGCATAGGTGCTCATCTCGGCCATGGGAACCTCGGCCTCCACAATGGTGTTGCCCTTCTCGTCGGGGTTCATGCCCATGACACGGCCCCGGCGCTTGTTGAGGTCACCGATCACATCGCCCATGTAGCTGTCGGGGATGGTGACGGCCAGAGCGCCGATAGGCTCCAGCAGGGTGGGGTTGGCATTGGGCATGGCCTCCTTGAAGGCCAGAATGGCGGCCAGCTTAAAGGCCATTTCGTTGGAGTCCACGGGATGGTAGGAGCCGTCATAGAGGGTGGCCTTCAGATTGACCATGGGATAACCGGCCAGAGGCCCCTTCTGGACGGCCTCCTGAATGCCCTTTTCCACGGCGGGGTAGAAGTTCTTGGGAACGGAGCCGCCAAAGACCTCCTCGGTAAACAGCAGCTCGTCCTGCTCCTCCTGAGGAGCGAAGCGAACCCAGACATCACCGAACTGGCCGGAGCCGCCGGTCTGCTTCTTGTGGCGGCCATGGGCCTCCACGGTCTTTTTGATCTTCTCCCGGTAGGCGACCTTGGCAGGACTCAGCTCGGCCTCCACGCCGAAGCGGTTCTTGAGCTTGGAGACGAGAACATCGATGTGCTGATCGCCGTAGGCGGTGATGACCTGCTGCCGGGTCTCGGCATTGTTCACCAGCGTGAAGGAGGGATCCTCCTCGTTGAGGCGGATCAGGCCGGCGCCGACCTTGTCATCCTGACCCTTGATCTTGGGGGCGATGGCCATGGAGTAGTTGGCGGGTGCATAGGGGATGCCCTTGAGGGAAACCACCTTTCTGGGGTCGCAGAGGGTATCGCCGGTCTTGACCTTGTCCATCTTGCCGATGGCGCCGATGTCGCCGCAGGTCAGCTCCTTGACCTCGGTGTACTTCTTGCCGCACATGGTATACAGGCGGCCCAGCTTCTCGGTTTCGCCGGTGCGGGCGTTGACCAGAGTGGTGTCGGGGGTGATGGAGCCGGACAGGACTTTGATGTAGGAATACTTGCCGTACTGGTCGGAAATGGTTTTCCAGACATAGGCAGAGGGAACGCCACGGGCGGAGACCACGAATTCCTCGGTGGCGCCGTCGGCGGTGGTGGCCTTATGATAGTTGCCCTCCAGCGGAGTGGGGAGCATATCGATGATGTGATCCATGAGCATCAGGCTGCCCAGACAGGTGACGCCGGAGCCGCAGAGGACGGGAACCACGCTCTGATCCAGCACACCCTTGTGCAGACCCTTGATCATCTCGGAGTAGGTGAAGCCCTCGCCGCTGAAGAACTTGTCCATAAATTCCTCGCTGGTCTCGGCCACGGACTCCTTCAGAGCGTCGTGGAATTCCTCCACCACGGGGAGCTTGTCCTCGGGGACTTCGATCTCCACCCGCTTGAGGCCCTGCATCTCGAAGGCACGGCGGTTGAGGACATCGATGATGCCGGTGATCTTCTTCTGCTCGTCCCAGATGGGAACCACCACAGGGGCGATCTTGTTGCCGTACTTCTCACGCAGGGCGTTGAAGGTGGCGTTGTAGTCGGAGTGATCCTCGTCCACCTTGGAGATGTAGATGAGCCGGGGCATATTCCGCTCCTCGCAGTATTCCCAAGCCTTCTCCAGACCGACGGTGATGCCGTCCTTGGCGGAGCAAACGATAACGGCGGCGTCGGCAGCTCTCAGAGCTTCCATGACGGCACCGGAAAAATCAAAGTTACCCGGGGTATCGATGATATTGAGCTTGGAACCGCTGTATTCCACAGGCGCAACGGCTGCGGACAGGGAGACATGACGACGGATTTCCTCGGGATCGTAATCACAAACGGTGTTGCCGTCGGCGTTTCTGCCGATCCGGTCGATGACACCGGTCATGTAAAGCAGGCTCTCGATCAGGGCAGTCTTACCGCTGGCACCGTGGCCCAGCAGGCAGACATTGCGAATGCTATTGGCATTGTACATTGAAAACGAACTCCTTTCGGGAGGATGGGATCCTCCTTGCATCACTTCTGCGGCAGTTCACCGCAATGAAGACATTATACATGAATTCGCATGGAATATCAATGCCTATTTTGTATATTTCGTAAAAGATTTGGAAAAAGCTTTACCAAAAAAGAGACAGACCGTGCAAAATAAACAATTTCCCCCCATGGAAAAGGATGTATATTTACCGAAAACAGCTGTTTTTGAAAGAAAGACTGGAAAAAGCTATCGATATAAAAATACATAAAATATCCCTCCGGAACGGGAAATTCCGGAGGGAAAAATTTTATAAGCCTCGGGTCCACTCCGTCAGGAGCAGTCCGGGAACGGCCCAGATGAGCTGATACAGCAGCAGGCTTGCCGGGGTCAGCAGACTTCCGGCGTCCACGAATTGCAGCGCCAGCACAATGGCAAGGCCCAGCAGGCCGCCGCAGATATGCAGCACGGCCCCCAGCCGTGCGGCGGTGGACAAGGCCCGGGCGCCGCTGATGGCGAAGCCGGTGGCGGCGAGGCTTTCCTGAGTGGAAAGGGCGCAGACCACGGAGGCCTCCGGGTCGGGCCGACGGGTGGAAAAGTCCAGCCGCTGCTGGATGGAGGGGATGAGGATCTTGGAGGGATCGGCTCCCAGCTTCTCCTGAAGGAAGGCGGGGGTCAGCAGGAAGTTGCAGCTGACGAGCATGGGATTGAGCTTCTGGTGGGCGCAGAGGGTGGCAAGTCCGGCGGAAACGCCCTTGAGCTTGCCGAAGGCCATGGCGAACTGACAGCACAGCGCCCCGTCGATGACGGCGTAAATGGCATGGGCCGTCCGGGCCACATCGGGGACATGGACGCCCATTTCCTGCACGAAGTCCAGAGAGCCGACCAGCACGGCTTCTCCCTGCACCTGACCGCCGAAGCCGCCGGATTCATAGACCCGGAACTGCTCCACCTCCAGATGGGGGCCGTAGCGGTTGTCGAGGATCTGGGAGAACAGGGGGGCCAGAGCGGTATCACTCAGCTCCATGAGGGCGGCGGCATAGGCGATGATCTCGTCGGGATCCCGCTTGGAATAGAACTTGACGCCGTTGACCTTGACGGAGCCGGCAGGGAACAGCTCCTGATCGGAGAGGGGGATCACCACTCTGCCGCAGGTGCTTTTGATGCCCTTCCAGCCGCACAGCACCACGCCGAAGCGGTGGAGCCGGCGTTCCAGCACAGCCGCCGGGCGGCTCTGGCTGACAAAGATGGTGGCAGGGGCGGCGGCCAGAATGGCGGCAGACCACATTTGCAGGGCATAGACCCAGTCCCCGTGGGTCAGTCCGGCGGCCACACCGATGGCGGCGGACAGCAAAAAGGCCAGCAGGGCATAGAGGTTCAGGGACTGCTCCGGCTGGGAGGGCTGGGCATAGACCTCCATGAAGTCCTCGATCTCGCCGGGGGCGGTGTAGAAGCCGCTGCGCCCGTCGTAGCAGTCCGGGGCCTTGGCGATGCGGTTGAGCCGGGTGGCTTTGCGGAGGGTGTCCATCTGGCCCATCTCGGTGCTGCGGCGCTGATACTCGGCCCAGAGGGCAGTGGTGGCCTCCAGACAGAAGGCGGCGCAGAAGGGAACCCGAACGCCCCGGAGACAGAAAAATCCGTCGGCCATACACACGAGAAAGGACATGGCCAGCAGGGAATTGAGGTTGAATTTCAGCTTCAAAGCGGAAATCAGACCATTGAAAATCAGATCAGAGGCCAAAATGGCGGAAAACAGCATGGCAAACAGCTCTCCGAACACCAGCAGACGCATCCGCTGGGGCTGTACCAGAGCCATTTGGTGCAGGCCGATGGAGACGCCGGAGAGGATGACGGTCAGCAGGCTGATGAAAATGGCCACCTGCAATTTCCCCACGCCCTGCTCCGCAAGGGCATAATATCGGCGTTCGGGGCCGGCCACCAGCTTCTTTTTCATCTCCTGAAGCCGGGACCGGGGACGGAATACGATAGGCTCGGGGGGGACATACTCTCCCATGGGCTGCTCGTAGCTCGGCTCCCAGTTTTCGGAGAATGGCTCGGCCCCCTCGGGAACGGGCGCATCTGAAACGGGGGCTTCCGAAACGGGCGCTTCGGCCTCCGGGTCGGACTCGGCCTCCCGGGCCTGTTCCTCGGAAACGGGGGAAAAGGCCACGGTGGCCCCCTCCATGGCCTCGGCAGGCGCTTCGGTGAGCTGGCGGATGGCCTCGGCATCCAGCCGCTGGGTCTGGCCGGTCATGGCGGAAACGGCCTCGGTGTCGATGCGAAGGGTCTCCCCCTCCATGGCCCCGGGGGTATGCAGAGCCTTTTGCAGCTGCTGGGGATCCATGCGGATGGTTTCCCCGCCGCAGGCCGGACGGGAGGATTTTGGGGTATAGATGGGCAGCTCCTCCGGTTCCTCCTCCGGCTCCGGGGAGGGTTCCGGCTGCGCCGGGGTCAGAGGCTCCGGCTCCGGCTGGGGCCGGGGGTCGGGAATGGGGATCAGCTCCGGGCCAAGCTCCTCGCAGGGCGTTTCCGGCTCCGGGGGCAGCTCCTCCGGATGACCGCCGAATTCCCGCATAATATCTTCCAGTGTGAATGCACCGGGCTGTTCTTTGGGATCCATGAAACCACGCTCCTTAGCCCAGCCGCTGGCGCACCGCCTCGTAAAGCAGGATGGAGGCAGCGGCGGAGGCGTTCAGAGAGGAGATCCGGCCGGACATGGGGATGTTGACCATCACATCGCACAGATCCCGAACCAGACGGCTGATGCCCACGCCCTCGTTGCCGATGACGATGGCGGTGGAGCCGGTGAGATCGGCCTGATACATGGGCTGAGAGCCTTCTGCGGCGGTGCCGTAGACCCAGACCCCCTGCTCCTTCAGCTCCCGGATGGTGGCGGCGATGTTGGTGACCCGAGCCACCTTCATATATTCCACCGCACCGGCAGAGGCCTTGGCCACGGTGGCGGTGAGGCCCACGCTGCGGCGCTTGGGGATGATGACGCCGTGGGCGCCGGCGCACTCGGCGGTGCGGAGGATGGCGCCCAGATTGTGGGGGTCGGACAGCTCATCGCAGATGACGATGAGGGGGGCTTCGCCCCGGTCGGCGGCCACCTGCAAAATGTCCTCCACGGTGGCGTATTCGTGGGCGGCGGCCTGAGCGATGATGCCCTGATGGGCCCGGGTGGTGCTCATGAGATCCAGCTTGCGCCGATCCACGGGAACCACCACGGCCCCGGCCTCTTTGGCCTGAGCGGCCAGCCGCTGGAGGCCCTTGTCGGTGTCTCCGTCGGCGATAAAGACCTTATCGATGGTGCGTCCGGCCCGGAGGGCCTCGGTGACGGCATTGCGGCCCTCCAGACGGCACTCGTCCTCCTCTTGGGCAGCTTCTGTGGGAGCGGGCTGCTCCCGGCGGTTATGAAAACGGCGGTCGGCGGCTCTGTCGGCTCCCCGGCGGCCCGGATTCTCTTTGTACATAAGCTTTCATCTCCTAATTTTGGATATACACTTTTATTATAACAGATAACGGATGGGGGTACAACTTAAATTTTCGATTTTCAGACAAAAAAACACCGAAGTCGAGGACCAGTCGACTTCGGCATTTTCGGAAAAGAAAAGAGGAAAGAAAAAATGAAAAGATCTTTTGCCTTCATCCTACAAAAAGGGTGTTAATAAAGAAAGGGGAAAAGTATTAAGATTGTATGAAGCTGTAAAAAATGGGGATTTGTGGCGGAACTGTGAACTTTATCGGGATTTGGATTTGCCCCCTTGACTTTTTTTCAAAAGAGGTTATATTGAAGGCAAAGAGAATTAGCACTCGACAAGAGAGAGTGCTAAAACCATCCCTCGAAAGGAGTCTGCATATGAATTTCAATCAATACACCCAGAAATCTCTGGAAGCGGTTCAGCTGGCCCAGACCATGGCCCGGGACCATCACCATCAGCAGATGGAGCAAATCCATCTGCTCTGCGCCCTGCTGCGGCAGGACGGCGGCCTGACCCCCCAGCTTCTGCGGCGGATGGACATTTCCGTGGAAAGCCTGTGGGCGGCGGCGCAGGCCCAGCTGGAAAAGCTGCCGGCGGTCACCGGCTCCCGGGAGGCGGACAAGTTCTATGTGTCGGCAGACACGGATTCCGCCTTTACGGCGGCAGAGCAGCAGGCCCAGTCCATGCACGATGAATATGTCAGCGTGGAGCATCTGTTTTTGGGTCTGCTGGAGGCTGCCGCTGGCCCGGTCAAGGAGCTGTTTTCCACCTATCGCATCACCCGGGAGAATGTCCTGCAAGCCCTTCAGGGGGTTCGGGGCAGCCAGCGGGTGACCACCGACAATCCCGAGGGGACTTATGAGGCCCTGACCAAATACGGCACCGATCTGGTGAAGCGGGCCAGAGAGCAGAAGATGGATCCGGTGATCGGACGGGACGAGGAGATCCGCAATGTGGTGCGCATCCTCTCCCGCAAGACCAAGAACAACCCGGTGCTGATCGGCGAACCCGGCGTGGGCAAAACCGCCATTGCCGAGGGGCTGGCCCAGCGGATCGTCAAGAAGGATGTGCCGAAGTCCTTGCAGGATAAGACCATCTTCTCTCTGGATATGGGTGCGCTCATTGCGGGCGCCAAGTACCGGGGCGAATTCGAGGAACGGCTCAAGGCCGTGCTGAACGAGGTCAAGGAGTCTCAGGGCCAGATCATCCTGTTCATCGACGAGCTGCACACCATCGTGGGCGCAGGCAAGACCGACGGCGCCATGGATGCCGGAAATCTGCTCAAGCCCATGCTGGCCCGGGGCGAGCTGCACTGCATCGGCGCCACCACGCTGGACGAATACCGCCAGTATATCGAAAAGGACGCCGCTCTGGAGCGGCGGTTCCAGCCGGTGCAGGTGGATGAACCCACGGTGGAGGATACCATCGCCATCCTCCGGGGCCTCAAGGAGCGCTACGAGGTCTACCACGGGGTCAAAATCGCAGATTCGGCCCTGATCGCAGCCACCACCCTGTCCCACCGCTATATCACCGATCGGTTCCTGCCGGACAAGGCCATCGATCTGGTGGACGAGGCCTGCGCCCAGATCCGCACGGAGATGGATTCCATGCCCACGGAGCTGGATCAGGTCAGCCGCCATATCATCCAGCTGGAGATCGAGGAGGCCGCCCTCAAAAAGGAGGAGGACGCTCTGAGCCGGGCCAGACTGGCCGAGCTGCAAAAGGAGCTGGCCGAGACCCGGGATTCCTTCAACGCCCGGAAGGCCCAGTGGGAAAATGAGAAAAATGCCATCGGTCAGGTTCAGAAGCTGCGGGAGCAGGTGGAGGAGCTGAACCGCCAGATCGAGGCCGCCGAGCGGCAGTATGATCTGGAAAAGGCCGCCGAGCTGAAATATGGCCGTCTGCCCGAGGCCCAGCGGATGCTGGCGGAAATGGAGCAGAAGGCCGGAGCCGTCAGCGACTCGAGCCTGCTCCACGACCGGGTCACCGATGAGGAAATCGCAAAAATCGTGGAGCGCTGGACGGGCATCCCCGTGTCCCGGCTGGTGCAGGGAGAGCGGGAAAAGCTGCTGACGCTGGACAAGACCCTCCACAAGCGGGTCATCGGTCAGGAGGAGGCAGTCACCGCCGTGACCGAGGCCATCCAGAGAAGCAGAGCCGGTATTTCCGACCCCAACCGGCCCATCGGCTCCTTCCTGTTCCTCGGCCCCACCGGCGTGGGCAAGACCGAGCTGGCCAAAACGCTGGCGCAGGCGCTGTTCGACGACGAGGCCAATCTGGTTCGCATCGATATGTCGGAGTATATGGAGAAATTCGCCGTTTCCCGTCTGATCGGAGCGCCTCCCGGATATGTGGGCTATGAGGAGGGCGGTCAGCTCACCGAGGCCGTCCGGAGAAAGCCCTATTCCGTGGTGCTGTTCGACGAGGTGGAGAAGGCCCACCCGGATGTGTTCAACATCCTGCTTCAGGTGCTGGATGACGGGCGGATCACCGATTCTCAGGGCCGGACGGTGGATTTCAAAAACACCATCATCATCCTGACCTCCAATCTGGGCAGCGAATTTCTGCTGGAGGGCATCGACGCCCAGGGCAATCTCCGGGAGGAGGCCAAAAATCAGGTGCAGTCCCTGCTCAGACGCTCCTTCCGGCCGGAATTCCTCAACCGTCTGGATGAGATCGTGTTCTATAAGCCCCTGACCCGGGACAATGTCAAGCACATCATCGATCTGCAGATCGATCACCTCAATGCCCGTCTGGCAGACCAGCAGCTCCGTTGCAGCCTGACCGACCGGGCCAAGGAGCTGATCGTGGACAGATCCTATGACCCGGCCTACGGGGCCAGACCCCTGCGCCGCTATGTCCAGCATACCGTGGAGACCATCCTCTCCAAAAAGCTGCTCTGCGGCGAAGCCGCTCCCGGTCAGGAGCTGACCGTGGATGCACAGGACGGTCAGATCGTCATTCGGTAAAAACAGGCGGCAGGGCCTCTCCCTGCCGCTTGCGCTTTGTTTTGGCCTGTGGTATGATGAGAAAAACCCAAAGGAGGTCTGCCCATGCCCAATACAGAAGAAATCGCCGAGGAGATCGGCAAGATCCGCCTCTTTGCCAATGTGGATCTGGGAAGTCTCATCGAGACAGCCATCATCCTTGCGGTCGGACTGCTGGCAGTTCGTATTTTTCTCAAGCTCAGTGACAAGGCCCTCTCCCGCTCCAAGATGGAACGGGCGGCCATCAGCCTGATCCGCTCGCTGCTGCGGGTGGTGCTGTATGTGCTGCTGATCCTGAGCATCATCCCCCGGTTCGGCATCGACATCCGAGGTCTGGTGGCCGTGACCAGCGTGGCCTCTTTGGCCATTTCCCTGTCCTTGCAGGGGGCGCTTTCCAACATCGTCAGCGGCTTTGCCCTGCTCACCAACCATCCCTTCCGCTCCGGGGATTTCGTGGAGATCGCCGGAAGGAGCGGCGTGGTGGAGGCCATCGACATCGCCTATACCAAGCTGGCTACCGCCGACAATAAGATCATTTCCATCCCCAATTCCGCCGTGGCCGGAGCCGAGATCGTGAACTATTCCTCCTCCGGCACCCGGCGGGTGGATCTTTCCGTGACGGCCTCCTATGACGCTCCCACGGAAACCGTCAAAAAGGCCCTTCTGGAGGCGGCCAATGTGCCAACCACCCTGTTTACCCCGGCGCCCTTTGCGGGGGTGAAGAATTACGGCGACAGCGCCATTGAATATGTGCTTCAGGTGTGGACGGGAACCGACGATTACTGGAAAACCTTCTACACCGTCAACGAGCGCATCCGCTCCGAATTTGAGAAAAACGGCATCGAGATGACTTACCCCCACCTCAATGTCCATATGCAGTAGGATTTTCCGAGAAGTGGGCCGATCTTCGTCGGCTCACTTCCTTTTGCGGGGAAATTCACAGATTGTTTACTCCCTTGAGGCCGATTCACATTGCGCCTTTTGGGAATGTGTGGTATGATTCATACATTATATAATCACCAAGAAGGATTTTGGGAGGAGCCTGAGAAAATGCAGGCCGTCCCTCCGAGGGAGGTAGAACATTTGAAAGACGAACAGAAACCGGGAAAGATCCCCGGCGGCGACGGGAAAAAACCAAAGCCCAATGTATGGGTGGCGCTGACCATCGCCGTGATCGTGGTACTGCTCATCGGCACGGTCTATAACAGCGTGTCCTCCAGCCAGTACACCAAAACCAGATATTCCGACTTTGTCCACGCCATGGATGCAGGACAGCTCACCGAGGTGGAGATCAAGGGCGACCGGATCATCTACATGACCAAGGAGGAGGCCCAGAAGCCGGCCTCCCAGCAAAAGGCCTTCTTCACCGGCAGACCCTATGGCGGCGATAATATGGCCCTGCTCACCGAGCTGGCCCGGGTGGGCGTCACCGGGGACAGTGTCATCATCGAGGACAATTCCACCATCATGCTGATCCTCTACTACGCCGGGATGCTGCTGCTGACCTTCTTCATGGTTCGGATGCTCATGCGGCGCATGGGCGGTTCCGACGGCCCCATGGGCATGGGCAAGTCCAAGGCCAAGGTCTATATGGAAAAATCCACCGGAGTCACCTTTGCGGATGTGGCCGGTCAGGACGAGGCCAAGGAAAGCCTGCGGGAGATCATCGATTTCCTCCACAACCCCCAGCGCTATGCCGAGATCGGCGCCAAGCTGCCCAAGGGCGCTCTGCTGGTAGGCTCTCCCGGTACCGGCAAGACCCTGATCGCCAAGGCCGTGGCCGGTGAGGCCAATGTGCCGTTCTTCTCCATCTCCGGCTCCGACTTCGTGGAGATGTTCGTGGGCATGGGCGCCAGCCGGGTGCGGGATCTGTTCCAGCAGGCCGCCAAGGTGGCCCCCTGTATCATCTTCATCGACGAGATCGACGCCGTGGGCCGCAGCCGGGACACCCGCTACGGCGGCAACTCCGAGCAGGAGCAGACCCTCAATCAGCTGCTGGCGGAGATCGACGGCTTTGAATCCACCAAGGGCGTGGTCTGTCTGGCAGCCACCAACCGGCCCGAAATTCTGGACAAGGCCCTGCTCCGTCCCGGCCGCTTCGACCGGCGCATCATCGTGGATCGGCCCAACTATCAGGGCCGTCTGGATACCCTCAAGGTTCACACCCGGAAGATCAAGCTCTGCGAGGATGTGGATCTGACCAAGATCGCCAAGGCCACCGCCGGAGCCGTGGGTGCAGACCTTGCCAATCTGGTGAACGAGGCGGCGCTGAGAGCCGTCCGTCAGGGCCGTCAGGCCGTCAATCAGGAGGATCTGCTGGTTTCCTTCGAGACGGTCATCGCCGGTACCGAGAAGAAAAACACCGTCCTGAGCGATACGGAAAAGCGGATGGTCTCCTACCATGAGGTGGGCCATGCGCTGGTGGCGGCGCTGGAGAAACATTCCCAGCCCGTGTCCAAAATCACCATCGTTCCCCATACCACCGGAGCGCTGGGCTATACCATGCAGATGCCCGACGAGGAGAAATATCTCTCCACCTCCGAGGAACTGATGACGGAGCTGCGCACCCTGTTGGGCGGCCGAGCCGCAGAGCAGGTGGTGTTCGGGGTCAAGACCACCGGCGCCTCCAATGACATCCAGCGGGCCACCAGCCTTGCCAGAAATATGGTCGCCATGTACGGCATGAGCGAGGAGCTGGGCCTCATGGCGCCCTCCTCCGTCAACAATGCCTATCTGGACAACCAGAGCTATATGGATTGCTCTCAGGAGACTTCGGCCAAGGTGGACGGAGCCGTGCAGAAGATCCTCACCGACTGCTACGAGCAGACCAAGCAGATCCTCATCGACCACCGGAGCCTGCTGGACGAGGTGGCCCAGTACCTGCTGGCCAAGGAGACCATCACCGGCGAGGAGCTGATGGCCTTCATCGAGGCGGATCAGAAGCCCGTGGAGGAGGAAGCCCCTGTGCAGGAGCCTGCCCCGGCAGAGGATGCCCCCACCGCAGAATAACCATTCTGATATTCTCCAAACGCACCGCCTTTGGCGGTGCGTTT
>SAMEA104404103__coassemble_1862_pt1 | contig 11880 bp, 12 predicted proteins | sample SAMEA104404103__metabat2_low_PE_016 | metagenome-assembled genome bin SAMEA104404103 (sample SAMEA104404103) | Balaenoptera acutorostrata | reverse complement strand
CCGCAGAATAACCATTCTGATATTCTCCAAACGCACCGCCTTTGGCGGTGCGTTTGTCTGTCTTAAAAAAGTCTTAAGGGTGGAGCCGCTTTTTTCTTAATTTTATCTGTGTTATCATAGGAACCGATAAAGGAGCTGAGTAAAATGTATCAAATCCTCATCTGTGACGATCAGAAGGATATTGTAAGCGCCCTGAAAATCTATCTCCGCCGGGAGGATTACCGGCTGTTTGAGGCCTACGACGGAGCCGAGGCCGTGGAGATCGCCCAGCGGGAGGAGCTGCACCTGATCCTCATGGACATTATGATGCCCAAAATGGACGGGCTGACGGCCACCGCCAAGATCCGGGAATTTTCCAATGCCCCCATTCTCCTGCTCACCGCCAAAAGCGAGATGGAGGACAAGGTGCTGGGGCTGGATGTGGGGGCCGATGACTATATCACCAAGCCCTTTGTGCCGGTGGAGGTGCAGGCCCGGGTGCGAAGCCACCTGCGGCGCTATGCCCTGCTGGGGGCCAAGCCCGCCGAAGCTGCCCCGGATACCCTGACCATCGGGGGCATTTCTCTGGATGACCGGGCCAAGGCCGTCACCGTGGACGGGGAGCCTGCCGCTCTGACCCCCATGGAATATGACATCCTCAAGCTGCTCATGGCCCACCCGGGCCGGGTCTATTCCTCCCGGGAGATCTATGACGAGGTCTGGAAGGAAACCCCCATCGGCAGCGAAAATACCGTGGCGGTTCATATCCGCCATCTCCGGGAGAAAATCGAAATCAACCCCTCGGAGCCGAGATACCTGAAGGTGGTCTGGGGCCGGGGCTACAAAATGGAGGAATCGAGATGAAAAATCATTGGAGCGTCAAGCTCATCAGCCTGATTCTGGCGGCGCTCTGCGGCGCAGCTGTGGTGGTGTCGTCCTACGGCATCCTCATGTCGGAGCAGACCGGCTTTGTGGAGCGGGCCTATCGCAGCTATTCCCATCAGGAGCTGAACCGGCTCTCATGGGGGGTAGCCGCCGATCTGGTGGGGGACTATGTGGAGCAGGAGACCGGCATCCCCCGGGATCTGCTGGATCAGTGGATCCTGCCCGGTCATTCCCTCAGTCATTCCGTGGGACAGCCGGAGCAATATGACTACGAGCTGTTCCGGGGGGATCTGCTGGAAGGCACCATCCAGCGGAACAAAACCTACGAATTTACCTATTATAACGAATTCAGCATTCCTCAGGTGCAGATGGTTCTGCTGACCGACCCGGATTTCCAGCCCACGCTGGAGGAATATCGGGCGCTTCGCAGCCAGACGGAATGGCCCGAGGCGCTGGCGGATTTCCCCAGACCCATGCAGGATACGGAGTATTTCCGCTACGAGATGGTGGGAAATCAGGCGGTGCGGCTGGATGTCGGCCCGTGGGAATCCTATCAGGTGACCCTGGCGATGACAGGGGGACAGGTGGATCAGTGGGTTTCCCAGTATGGGCAGGTTCCCAGAGAGCTTCCCCAGATGATGCGAAGCATCTGGGGGGCAGACGGCTATCTGATCCTGCTGGGGAGCGCCGTGGTTCTCTGGCTGGGCCTTGGCTGGCTGCTTTGCAGCAGCGCCGGGAAAAAGCCGGGGACGGCGGAATTCCGGGCCGCCGGTCTGAATCGGCTGCCTCTGGATCTTTATACCGTGGCGGCGGTGGGCGGCTTCAGCTGCCTTTTGCTGGTCACCACCAATTTCCCCCTCTATTATCTGGAATTTACCGGATTCCAGCTCTGGCTCTGGCTGGGTCTGCTGGCCGTGGAGGGCATGGGCCTTGCCCTGATCCCCCTGCTGCTGGCCATGGCCTTCCTTGCCCAGAAGCGGGAGGGCGTCTGGGGCCGCAATACCCTCTGCGCCCGGGTACTCCACTGGTGCCTCCATACCGGACGGCGCATGGCACGGTGGCTGTGGCAGTACATCAAAAAGGGCGGACGGATCTTCTGGGAGCCGCTGCACAGGCTGCCCCTTTGCTGGCAGTGGATGGTGGGCTTTGGGGCGGTTTGGCTGCTGGGCCTGCTGGGGATGCTGCTGGAGGGCAGCGGGGCAGGGGTTCTGCTCATGGTGCTGTGCGCCGCTCTGGGCGCCGTGCTGATCTTCTATCTGGCCGGGGCCTATGCCCGGCTGCACGAGGCCGCCAGCCAGATGGCCAAGGGCGATCTGGCGCATAAGATCCCTCAGGATGACCCTTGGTTCCGGGGCAGCTTCGGAACCTTTGCCGCCGACCTCAATACCCTCAGCGACGCCTGCATGGAGTCCGCCCGGGAGCAGATGAAGTCCCAGCGGATGAAAACCGAGCTGATTACCAATGTGTCCCACGACATCAAGACCCCCCTGACCTCCATCATCAACTATGTGGATCTGCTGCAACAGACCCAAGACGAGGCCCAGCGGCAGGTGTATCTGGAGGTGCTGGAGCGCCAGTCCCAGAAGCTCAAGAAGCTGATCGAGGATCTGATGGAGATGAGCAAGGCCTCCTCCGGCAGCCTCTCTGCGGAGCGCACCCCCACCGATCTGGGCGAGGCCGTCAGTCAGGCGCTGGGGGAATTCAGCGACCGGATGGAGGAGCGGGGCCTGCAAACCCTCTGGGAGCGCCCCCGGCAGCCTGTCACGGTGCTGGCGGACGGCAGGCTCCTGTGGCGGGTTCTCAGCAATGTGCTGGGCAATGTGGTGAAATATGCCATGGAAGGCACCCGGGTCTATGTGGACGCCGCCGTGGAAGCCGGCAAGGCCCGGCTCTCCGTGAAGAATATATCGGCCCAGATGCTGAATGTCCCGGCGGCAGAGCTGATGGAGCGCTTCGTCCGGGGGGATCGCAGCCGCAATACCGAAGGAAACGGTCTGGGCCTCAACATCGCCGCCAGTCTCATGGAGGTGCAGGGGGGCCAGCTGGAGCTTGTGGTGGACGGAGATCTGTTCAAGGTGGTTCTGACCCTGCCGCTGGCGGAGGACACAATCGCCAATTAGAAAATCCCCCTTTCGCTGCCTTTACAAAATGTTTTCAATTTGTACTTAATTGGTACACTTACCGTTCAAAGGTTTCGGATATGATGGGTTCATACGAAGGAAGGCGGAAGCCGTGAGCCGCCCCCTATCGTACCTCTTTTCTACCTCTCTTTTTCTAACCGTAAGAAAAGCGCCTGCTGGGAAGCAGGCGCTTTTCTTCGCTTTTGGGGAATTGAAATAAAGCCCCCTTTGTGCTATAATAAACCGATAAAGCCTAGAGAAAGCCGGAGAAAAATGGATCGCAGTACAGAAAAACAGGCCCTTCGGGCCGCCATGCGGCAGCGGAAAAGAGCCATGACCCCCATGCAGATGCAGACCGCCTCCCGGCAGCTGGAGGCCCTTTTGTATCAGCATCCCCTCTATCGGCAGGCAGAATCCGTCTACGGCTACCTGCCCTGTAATCAGGAGGTGCGGCTGCTGCCCATGCTCCGCAGAGCCATGGAGGAGGGAAAACGGGTGGCAGTCCCCAAGATTTTCGGCAGCGAGATGAAATTCATCTGGCTGGAGGATCTGGAGCAGGTGCGCCCGGGGGTTCGGGGGATTCCCGAGCCGATCCGGGACGGCCCGGAGGCCGACGATCCCCATGCGCTGGTGCTGCTGCCGGGGCTGGCCTTTGATGCCCGGGGCTTCCGGGTGGGCTACGGCGGAGGCTTTTATGACAGATTTCTGGTTCGGGAGCCGAACCACCCCACCTTGGGCCTGTGCTACGGGTTCCAGCTGGTGGATCACATTCAAGAGGAAGCATTCGACCTTCCGGCACAGGCCGTGCTGTGGGCGGATGCGAAGGAGGAAACAAAATGACTTGGTTTACCTATGTGGCGGTGATCGCCGTGACCTTCGGCGTGCTGTTTGCCGGGGATTACCTGTTCCACAAGCTGTTCCGCAGGGAACAGGAATATCAGACCGGCATGGCGGTGCATCTCAACAAGCGCTATCTGGTCACGGGAATCCTTATTTCCGTTCTGGGCGTGGCTCTGCTGGGCCAGCTGACCAAGGGCTTCAGCTGGCTTCTGGTGGCGGCAGCCGCCATTCTGGAGGTCATGGGCATCGGCCTGCTGATCTACTACAACACCTTCGGTATTTTCTATGACGAGGATTCCTTCATCTACCGCCATTTCCGGGGCAAGCCCACCACCTACCGCTATGCCGACATCCGCTCCCAGCAGCTGCTCCAGACCGCCGGAGGGATCGTGGTGGAGCTGGATCTGGCGGACGGAACCACCATGAGCCTTCAGCAGAATATGGACGGGATGTACTCCTTTCTGGATCATGCCTGCTTTGCACGGATGCGCCAGCTGGATACGGAGCCTCGCAGCTGCAAATGGTTCGACCAGAGCAATTCCTGCTGGTTCCCGCCCCGGGAGGACGCCTGATGCACATTCCCTGCGGACAGACCTCGGAGGTGGAGGTTCTGAGCTTTGCACAGGCGCTGCAATCGGCCCAGACCCCCTCGGAGGACTATGACATCGAAAAATGGCTCTATGCCCCCAATTTCTACTCGGAATATCGGTATATTCTGGGAACCCGAGGGGAAAAGCCCCTGATCTGCGTGGGCATCAATCCCTCCACCGCAAGGCCCGATGCGCTGGACAATACCCTAAAATCCGTGGAGCGGATCGCCCGGGGCAACGGCTACGATTCCTTCCTCATGTTCAATGTCTATGCCCAGCGGGCCACCCGGCCCGACGATATGGAAAAGCAGCTCAACCCCCGGCTCCATGCCGAAAATATGGAGGCGTTCCGGTATCTGCTCTCTCTGGGGGAGGCCCCGGCCATCTGGGCGGCCTGGGGCGCCATCATCGAAAAGCGGAGCTACCTGCCCGGATGCGTGGCGGATATGCTCCGCATCAGCCGGGAGGCCGGCGCCGGCTGGCTCTGCGCCGGCCCCATCAGCAAGAAGGGCCACCCCCACCATCCCCTGTATCTGCGAAAGGACGAGATCCTCAGACCCTTTGACGCCGAAGCCTATCTCACCCACATCCAAGGAGGACAACATGAAACTTGTGATTGCATCTGATATTCACGGCTCTGCCTACTACTGCGAAAAGCTCATGGAGCTGCTGGAGCGGGAGCAGCCCGACCGGCTGGTGCTGCTGGGGGACCTGCTGTACCACGGCCCCAGAAACGACCTGCCCAGAGATTACTGCCCCAAGAAGGTCATCCCCATGCTCTCGGCATGGAAGGATCGGATCGTCGCCGTCCGGGGCAACTGCGAGGCCGAGGTGGATCAGATGGTTCTGCCCTTCCCCTGCCTTGCGGACTATGCGGTGCTGGAATGTGACGGGGTGCGGATGTATCTGACCCACGGCCACCATGCCAACCCCGACAACCTGCCCCCGCTGCCCGAGGGAACGGTGTTCCTCTCCGGCCACACCCATGTGAAGCTGGACAAGGTGGTAAACGGCGTCCGCTGCCTGAACCCCGGCAGCGTGTCCATCCCCAAGGACGGCAGCCACAGCTGCATGATTTTTGAAAACGGCAGCTTCCGGGTGGAGCTTTTGGAGGCTTAACCATGGAAAGCCAATGCGAAACCTGCTGGTATTATGATTACGACGAGGAATATGATGAATATTACTGCATGATGGATCTGGACGAGGACGAGGTCTACCGCATCCTCTCCTCCCGTTCTCAGCGGTGTCCCTATTACCGACAGGGAGACGACTACTACCTTGCAAGGAGGCAGTAACCATGAAAAAACTGGTGATCGGCATGGCGGCGGCGCTGGCGCTGACCGGCTGTGCCGGGGAAATGCTCCCCCAGCCCACGGGGGAGCCGCAGCTGCAAACGGCTCTGACCGAGGCCGTGACCGAGGAAACAGCGCTGGAGACGACCCAGCCCCAGCCCACGGAAAAAGCCTATTATCAGCCGGACAGCCCCACGGAGCGCTCCACCGACGGTGCGGTTTGGGCCGCCCAGATGGACGCAAGCGTGACGGGACTGGCGGTGCTGGGGGATCGATTGGTGGTCTGCACCGAGGGGCGCACCCTGCATCTTCTGGAGGGGGACACGCTCCGGGAGGTTCGGGTTCGGGAGCTGGACACGGAGCTTGCCTGGGGCGGCTCGGATTTGCAGGTGACAGCCACGGGGCTGGGCTTTTATGAGGATTCCAGCTCCACCTATGTGACGCTGGACGAAAATCTGGTGACCGGCCCCAGCTATGTGGTTCCGGCCACGGCCATTTCCAAGCCCCTGATGGCCTCGGATCTCAGCGCCATTTATTTCATCACCCAAGAGGGCATCCAGCGGATGGATCTCAAGGAGGGAACCTCCCGGGTGCTGCGGCAGGAACGGGGAGAGATCACCCGTCTGGGCGGATTGATGTTTGAAAATTCCGTCCTCTACTATACCCGGCTGGATCCCGACGGCATGGAGCGCACCTGCTTTGTGGATGCGGACTCCGGCAGCCTCTGCCGCACCAATACCTTCCGGGGGCAGATGGCCTCCCGGGGAACCCATTTTTCCAGTGTGCTGAAGGTGAGCCATACCATGGGCGAGGCCAGCTGGGTGGTCACGGGCAACAAATACGGCAGGCTCCGGATGCTGGAGCTGGAGGAGGGCTGGGCGGAGCCGATCCTGCTGGAAAACGGCTATGTGATCCTGCAAAGCCGCAGCCAGCTGGGGCTGGAGCTTCTGTGCTTCGATGTGGTGTCGGAGCAGCAGATCGCCCGGGTGCTGATGCCCCAGCAGTACAACCTGTTCGCCTATGGCAGCATCGACGAAAACGAGGTGGTCTGGCTCTGCGACGGCTCCAGCAGCCGCTTCTACGGCTGGCGCCTCGGGGAGAGCAGCCCCGGTGCGACGGAGGCGGTGATGCGGCCCTATGCGTCGTTGGAGCATCCCGACCGGGAAAAGATGCAGGCCGTGGAGCAGGAGGCTCAGGAGCTGGCCCAGCAGATGGGCGTGGAGCTGCATCTCGTCCAGCAGGGCCACCGGACTGACGGCATTTCCTACGGGGAGTTCCCGGACTTTCAGCCCATCCAGTACCGGGCGGCGGTGCGGAAGCTGGAGGAAACCATGTCCCGGCTGCCTGCGGAGCTGTTCCGAAAAATGGATCGCAAATCCGGCTCCGGGACTCTGACCGTGGAGCTGGTGGATTCCTATGACCCGGCCTATCCCGTGCCAAAGGCCGACGGCGCATACAGTGTGGAGGGAGGCATCCCCCGGATCTCCGTGGGAATGTGTCCGGAGCTGGGGCCGGTGTTCTATCACGAGCTGTTCCATGTGATGGAGGTTCAGATCCGCAATTCCGGAGACGGCCTCAAGGACTGGGACAAGCTGAACCCCCCGGATTTTTCCTATCTGGAGGATCCCTCGGCCACCGAGGAATCCAGACCGCCCATCCCTGCCGGGAAAAATATCACGGCGGATCGCTACGGCCTCACCGATGGCCGGGAGGATCGGGCGCAGATCTTCATGTATGCCTGCATGGACGGCCAGCAGACCCGGTTTGAATCCGGCTATATGCAGCAGAAGCTGCGCTTGCTCTGTGCGGTGATCCGCCAGACCTACGAGTTGGAGGAGACCCCCATCTGGGAGCAGTATCTGCTTCCCGAGGAGCCGGAGCCGACCGCCGTGGAAAATCCATAAAAGCCGGTCACAGCGCCCTGAAAAGGGGGCCTGACAGGTTAAGCGTACCGCCTGTGCGGTACGCTTTTTTTGGGAGCTTATGCCTGCTTTTGCAGATACCCGGCCATGACATCTGCCAGCCGGGAGAGAAACTTGGTGTTGGTGGGGCGGGGGATCTGACCGTCCAGCACCGGGGGAAAATAGCGGCCCCAAATATCCGGGTCGTGATCCTCCCATGCATAGTCGATGGCGCTGCGCAGGGCCTTTTCCACGGCAAAGGGGGTGGAGCGGTATTCCTTGGCGATGGTGGGATAGACCTCCTTGGTGATCTGGCTGTCCGGGTCCTGTGCCAGCATGAGGATCCCCCGCCGGGCGTAGCGAAAGCCCTTCTTGTGGACGGGCATCCCCAGCGCCAGCAGCGTCCCGGATATGGCCCCCTGCGGGTCAGGCATCGTGGGCGAGGGACTGAGCCGCTCCGCCAGATCCTCGATGCGGTGGGCCACGGCGGTGGGACTGCATGGCTTGCGATAGAAGTAGTCCACCGGAAGCTCCTGAAGGGCCTCCAGCAGATAGCTGCTGACAAAGGCGCTGGTGACGATGCAGCTGCGGCAGAGGGCCTCCTCCCGAATTTCCTGAAGCAGCTCCAGACCATCCAGTTCCGGCAGCATCAGATCCAAAACCAGAATATCGGGCTTGAAGCTGTGCAGAAGGGAGCGAAGCTGCCCACCCGTGGAGCAGCACTCCACATAAAAGGCGGTCTGAACGGCTCCGGCCAGAATTGCCTGAAAATTTTCGGAGCAGTCCGCAATGAGTAGCTTCAGCATGGGGGTTCCTCCTTCGTATTGGATGGCCTTATGGTATCATATTCGACCAAAAATTACAACGAAAGAGGGAATTCGACTTTTCGACCTTTTGTGACCACGCAGGGACGATTCAGGCTTTTCTGCCCCAAAAGGGCGTACCGAAAATCGGTACGCCCTGAGAAATCAACGATTGGGGAGGATGCCGAAGAAGGGAGCAAAATACTTGAACCATTCCTCGTAGTCTCCGCTGTCCGGCATTTCACCGGGCAGAATATCGGGGGAGGGGATCTGCGGCTCCTGCTGGGGCTTCTCGTCGAAGGTCACGGTCAGCTCCAGCTCCTGACCGGCCCGGAACACCTTGACCACGGCGGTGTCCCCGGCGGAGAAGCGGCGCAGGGTGCTGAGGAGCTGGTGGCGGCCCTCAACGGCATAGTCCCCCACGGCGGTGATGATGTCCTTGGGCTGGATCCCGGCCTTCTCGGCGCAGCTGCCTTCGGTAACGCTGTCCACGAACACGCCGGAGGGCAGGGAGTACATCTGGGCGGTCTGGGCGTCCAGATCCCGCACCGTGATGCCCAGATAGGCCTGATTCTTGAGATAGCCGAACTCCTTGAAGTCGTTGATCATGCCCATCACATCGTCGATGGGGATGGCGAAGCCGATGCCCTCAATGGTGGCGCCGGAGGGGGTGGTGCCGGAGTATTTGGCGGTGGTGATGCCCACCACCTCGCCCCGCATATTGAACAGCGGGCCGCCGGAGTTGCCGGGGTTGATGGCGGCGTCGGTCTGGAGCATATTGATAACGGAGCCGTCGGTGGCCACGGAGCGGTTCTTACCGCTGACATAGCCCACGGTCTGGGTGGAGGTCAGCTCCCCCAGAGGGTTGCCGATGGCGACCACCATATCGCCCACGATGAGCTGGTCGGAGCTGCCGATGACCACGGGCCGCAGGCCGGTGGCCTCCACCTTCAGCAGAGAGATGTCGTTGATGGCATCCTTGCCGATGAGCTTGGCCTCGTACTCGTCACCGGCGTCGGTGGTGACGGTGAGCTGTTCGGCCCCGTCCACCACATGGGCATTGGAGATGATGTAGCCGTCGGTGCTGATGATGAAGCCGGTGCCGCTGGAGGTGGCGATGGCCTGCCCGTTCCAGCTCTGGACATGGGACTGATTGGAGATGGCCACCACGGAGCTGACATTCTGGGCATAGACCTGACTGGGGGTGAGAACCCCTTCGGCGGAGACGGGGGCGCTGGGCAGCCCGGTTCCGGTGCCGATCTGGGCCTTGAGGCCGTCGATCTCCTTGCGGAAGGACTGGGTCATGGCATCGGTGGTTTTCTCCCAGCGGCTGTTGACGCTCCAAGCGGTCAGACCGCAGCTGCCCGCCAGAACAGCCAGCGCCAGAGTGGTTCCTGCGATGCGCTTGCCCAGACCGGGATGCTTTTTGGCTTTTTTCTCCTTTTTGGGCGGCTTCGGCGGCTGGGACTGGGTCTGCTGCCAAGCCTGAGCGCTCTGGTAGTAGGGAGAATCGGCGTAGGGGGAGCTGTGCTGGGGAGCGCCGTGGCAGCCCTCCTGTCCGGCCTCCTGCCGAGGCTCGGGGCTTGGCTCCGGGGGATTTCCGGGCTGAGGGGCGGCGGTATCGGTTTCCCGGGGGTCCCGGGGTGCTTGCTGCTCGGGGTTCATTTCTTGATCCATGGCGTGTGCCTCCTGATTTCTTCTGATGGGTCGATCATTTTTTTGGATGGGTCTATCATATGGGACAGATGTGAAAATTTTGTTTCCCGGCCTGAAACGAAGTATAAACATTCAGCCGCCCCTATGATACGCCGGATCCGGGCTTTCGTCAAGGAATCGGGAGGGATGTAGCTGCGGCAAGCCGCAGCGAAGCTCAGGACTTTTTGCGGAAGGACTTGCAATCGGTGCAGGCCGTCTGCGTGGGGTCGCTTTCGTGGGTACCCACCAGAATGTGGTCCAGTCCGCAGTAGTTGCCGTGGGCAGAGTGGTTGGCACACTGCTGGACGGTACATTCGATGCACTTGTTCTGATCCATGGGATCGCCTCCTTTCCGGGAACTGTCCCTAGTATGGCCGGGAAAACGGGATGTTATACCGGTTGCGAAGAAGAAAAAAATCGGCTATACTGAGGGAAAGTATTTGGAGGCGATGAGATGAAGCTGGGATACCCGTCCTTTTATAAGGAATTTCGATGCACCGCCGGGGCCTGCCCGGACAGCTGCTGCAAGGATTGGGATGTGGAGGTGGATGCCGAGAGCGAGGCCCGCTACCGCAGCCTGAACACGGAGCTGGGAGCGCTGCTGCGGCAGCATCTGTACGAGGAGGAGGGCCATACCTATCTGGCCTTTCCGAAGGGGCGCTGCCCCGTGCAGCGAGGGGACGGCCTGTGCCGGCTCCAGGCGGAGCTGGGGGAATCGGCCCTCTGCGCCACCTGCCGGGAATTTCCCCGGATCGTGCAGGATTACGGGGACTTTCAGGAGCATCTGCTGGAGTTGAGCTGCCCGGAGGCGGCCCGGCTGCTGCTGGAGCAGACCCACCTGACGCTGGTGGAGGAGGAGGCCCCCGGAACGGAACAGGGGGATTATGACCGGGAGGCGCTGGACATCCTGCGCCGCCGTCGGCCCCAGCTGATGGCCATGCTGGAAAACGGGGCCTGCCCGGTGAATCAGCGGCTGGCGCTGCTGCTGCTGTGGGGCTATCAGCTTCAGGGAGAGGTGGACGGCGCAGAACCCATGGACTTCGACATGGAGGAGGGGCTGAAAACCCTGAAAGCGCTGGAAGGGGCTGGGGATGCCCGGGCGCTGCTGGACTTTTTCTCGGAGCTGGAGATCCTGACCCCACGGTGGAAAGCCTTGCTGGAGGATCCGAACCCCCAGCCCCATTGGTTTCCCCAGCTGGCGCTGGTGGCGGAGTACGGGCTGTATCGGTACCTGTACCAGAGCGTGTCGGATTACGATGTGGCGGGCCGGGTGAAGCTGGTGGTAACGGGCTGTATCGTGATGGCCCTTCTGGGGGGAGAAACCGCCCAGCGTCGGCAGGAGGCCGTGTACCGCTATTCCCGGGAGATCGAGAATGACGCAGAGAATGTGGACGCCATTCTGGACGGGGCCTATACCCACCCGGCCCTCACCGACCGGAACCTGCTGGGCCTGCTTCTGGGCTGAGGGGCCTCTGGGGGGATCCTGTGGGACAGTCGGAGGGCGCCGGAACGGCGGAGGTACCGGGAAATCGAGGGCCTTTCCACGGCCTGCCCAGCGGCTCCGCCCCGCCCAAAACCGGCCCGGAAAAATAATTTTCAAAATTTTTCAGAAAAAATGAAAAACCCCCTTGACAAAACCTGTATCTGTGTTATAATACAGGAGCTGTCTGGGACAGCGCAAGAACATATGGGGGTATAGCTCAGCTGGGAGAGCGCTTGAATGGCATTCAAGAGGTCAGCGGTTCGATCCCGCTTATCTCCACCACAAAAGTGCA
>SAMEA104404103__coassemble_1702_pt1 | contig 12744 bp, 10 predicted proteins | sample SAMEA104404103__metabat2_low_PE_016 | metagenome-assembled genome bin SAMEA104404103 (sample SAMEA104404103) | Balaenoptera acutorostrata | reverse complement strand
GTACCCTATTTTACAAAATTTTGAGGAACTGCTTGAACTCTGCATAGAGCCCTGAGCATCCAGAGATCAACGCCGCAGATGTGATCCCAATTTCCCCATACCTAATGAGCGAATAAAGCACACATAGGAATCCCTCCTGAACAACTTTTCAATATAATTATGTCAATGAAAAACAAACTTTTCAATATATAGAGCGGGATTCCTTCCTGAATCGTACGATGTTCTGTAACATAGAACAGTGATAACAAAAACCGAAGGTAGGGTCAATTCTAAAAGAAAATTTGTGAGCCTACGGATGGATTTTATCGGCAAAAGAATAAAATATATACTATTATAATTGATATATTGCCGATAAACTGGTATAATATATGTAAGATATTTTTACAGGAGGTAATTATGGAGTATCTGTCTGTGGCTGAAATTGCAGAAAAATGGGGAATTTCTGAACGAAGTGTGAGAAATTACTGTGCCCAGGGCCGTATTGCCGATGTAAAGCTTATCGGCAAAACTTGGCACATACCGGCAACTGCCCAAAAGCCGGATCGGCGGAATAAAAAGCAGGGAGTGAGTATGCTTCTGAACACCCTGCGTCAGGAAAAGACGGCGAAGCTCAGCGGGGGGATTTACCATAAGGTTCAGGTCGATTTTACCTATAATTCAAACCATATAGAGGGCAGCCGATTGACACATGATCAGACACGGTATATCTTTGAGACAAACACAATCGGCGTCGAAAATGAAGCCATCAATGTGGATGATGTAATCGAAACATCAAATCATTTTCGCTGTATTGATAAGATCATCGACGATGCCGGAGCGGCCCTGTCTGAGAAGTTTATAAAAGAACTGCATTCCATCTTAAAAACCGGGACCAGTGACTCTAGACTTGATTGGTTTGCGGTGGGTGACTATAAAAAAGTCCCCAACGAGGTTGGGGGTAGGGAAACAACACAGCCTGAAGCCGTAGCGCCTGCAATGAAGGAACTTTTGCAGCAGTATGACACAATTCCCCAAAAAACATTTGAGGACCTTGTTGCTTTTCATGTGGCCTTTGAGCGGATCCATCCATTCCAGGACGGAAATGGAAGAGTGGGCAGACTGATCCTGTTTAAGGAGTGTCTCAAGTATCATATCGTCCCGTTTATCATTGAAGACAATCTGAAGCTGTTCTACTACCGGGGGCTGAAGGAATGGGATTATGAAAAGGGATATTTGATGGATACCTGTTTGACCGCCCAGGATCGTTTTAAGTCATATCTGGATTATTTCAGGATTCTTTATTGAAAAAGTTTGTCGAGGTGCGATACCATAATCACGACCATCGAATGGATGGTAGCATCCTGAATGGTGTACCGAGTTTCAGATTGTAAGGAGTATCTCTATGAATCCATCTGTACAATCTCCAGAGCCTGATTCCTTCCGTACAATTTCCGAATTCAGGGAATGTATCATCCGTGGAGGCGAGCCTGTTTTTTCATGGCATGGAGTCTGCTACGGTGTGTGCTTTCACGAAAGCGGGTATTGCGTTGCGAGGGCGGATGGCTCCAAGGAAAAAATCTGTGCGACCCCCGATGAAGTTCTGGAATACATGGTCAGCACAGATCGCCTGCGGGATGTGATTACCAAGGTGCAGGTTTTAAGCCGGACGATTTAACGCTGGGATTATGGACAATCTGTCGGTATGGAAGCCTGACCTCCGGCCAAGGTAGAGACATATCTGTTTTGTTTGCGACCAAGGAAGAAAAATACAAGAAATGGCTGAAATGGTGGAGAGGGCCACATTGTGCAATCAAAAAAGATATGCAACGAAAAAGTCCTAGAGCCGCAACGGTTTTAGGACTTTTTTCGTACCCATTTTTCAGTAGCAATCAGAGAGATATATTTCTGAGGCGCAATAAAATTTTGAGAGCGGGCGGATTTTTTGTGTAGTACCACAGAAATCCGCCTGTTTTTTTGTAATCTATTACAAGAAAAAAGGAAGAATATCCAAACAATCAACGCTATCTTGATGAAAGGTGCCGGGGTTCTGCTGGGGAACTTCCCCCATAGCAGCTATGACCTCCGGGAAAACCGTGGCTCCATATTAGCGGAATATTGAAAAAAGGCCGAGAATTTGATATGATTTTGTTTAAATATACAAAGGCGGTGAGGCTGATGGAATGGAGTCCGATCAATCTGGCATCCCTCCCCGAAAAGGTCACAATGGCAAAGACATCCCACAAGAGCCGTGATCTGTGGCTTCCGTTTTGGGTTCACAGTATGGATACGGCATATGCGATGCAGTTTCTTCTTCAGAACTGGGTATCCAAGGCGGAAAAGCGAAGGCTTCGGGAGACGAATGACACACCCATGACATCAGGGCAAATGTATCAACTAGGGCGGTTTCTGGCGCTGGTTCACGATCTGGGCAAGGTATCCATGGAATTTCAGATGAAAATTACCAGAAACTATCCCGGACGGAGGGAGGCTGTGGCGGATGCAGGGCTTTCCATGCAGGCCGTGACTCAGGATCGGAATCATGCCCTTCTGAGCCAGAAATACCTGAATCGTGATAATCACGAGGAATTGCCCGGTGTTCTGGCAGCAGCCTGCATTGTTGGCGCCCATCATGGAAAGCCTCCGGAGGAAGCCGACCCCGTCTGGACTCCAAACGATCCGGACGGAAGCTGGGAAACAATGCAGAATCGCTGGATGGATTATGCACTGAGCCAGAGTGGATATTCCGATCGGAAGGCGTTGCTGTGCCCCAGTCAGACAGCGCAGGTATTATGGATAGGGCTGCTGATTATGGCAGACTGGATCGCCAGCAATCCATATTATTTTCCTCTGATCGGTATCGAGGAGGACGGGAGCAAGCTGAATCTTGAAAATCGGGGGATGCTGGCCTGCCGGAAGCTGAACCTGACCCATCCATGGATGCCGGAGGAATGCTGGGACTGCGATTTGCTCTATCGGGATCGGTTTGGTTTTGCCCCCAATGAGATCCAGAATATGGTGTCGAAGGCTGTGCAGGAAACACAGGCCCCCGGAATCCTGATTTTGGAGGCCCAGATGGGCACTGGAAAAACAGAGGCAGCATTGGCTGCCGCAGAGATGATCGCTGCGAAAACGATGCACAGCGGCGTTTATTTCGGCCTTCCGACGCAGGCAACGGCAAACGGAATTTTCGGCAGATTGAAAAGCTGGGTCAAGCGGCAGTCGGTGCAGGAGAACCACACGATTCGGTTAGCCCACGGTGCAGCGGAGCTGAACGAAGAATATCATGCCTTGTTGGAGGGCAGCGCCGAAACACAGGATGAAGAAATTCAGGGAAAAATTCAAGTAAACGAATGGTTTTCCGGAAGAAAACAGGCGCTGCTGGCGGATTTTGTCATCGGTACCGTGGATCAGCTTCTGATGGCCGGCCTCAGGCAGAAGCATGTGATGCTGCGTCATCTGGGGCTTGGAAATAAAATCGTCATTGTGGACGAATGTCATGCCTATGATGCCTATATGAACGAATATCTCGAAACGGTTCTGCGGTGGCTGGGGGCCTATCAGGTGCCGGTCATCCTGCTGTCGGCCACCCTTCCGGCAGATCGGCGCAGAGATCTGGTCTTGGCCTACCAGAACCGGAGACTGAGAAAGGGACAGCCGGAGCCGTGGATGAGCAGTTGTGCCTATCCCTTGCTTACATGGACGGATGGGAAGAATGTCCGACAGAATTCGCTGTCCCATCTGACCGTCCGGCAGGAGGTACGCTGGAACATGGCTCCTTGGGAGGCGGAGGATTTTACCTCACTGGCGCTGGATTTGAAGGAGCGGCTTAAGGATGGCGGATGTGCCGGTGTGATCGTCAATACGGTTCACCGGGCCCAGAACTGTGCAAAGCAGCTGCGCTGCTATTTCCCGGAGGAGGAGATCCGGGTGATTCATGCCCAGTATCTGATGCCGGATCGGGCGCTGCGGGAGAAAGATCTTGTGGATCTGCTGGGGAAAAAGAGCAGAACAGGAAACGGCAGACCGGACAGACTGATCGTTGTGGGAACACAGGTGCTGGAGCAGTCGCTGGATATTGATTTTGACTATCTTGTGACGGATCTTTGTCCAATGGATCTGCTCTTGCAGCGGATCGGCAGACTGCACCGCCATCTATGGAGAACCCGCCCCACGGGGCTTCAGCAGGCAGCCTGTCAGATCCTGTGTACAGCCGCAGAGGATCCGGAGCCGGGAGCGGAAGCGGTTTACGGCGGGTATCTGTTGATGAGAACCCGGGAGATCCTGCGCAATCACGGCAGTCTGCGGCTGCCCGGGGATATTTCCCTTCTGGTACAGAAAACCTATGATCCCGGCTGGGATCCGGAAACAGAAAGCCCGGCCTATCAGGCGGCAAAGGAGAAGGACTGCCACCACAGGAAGGATCAGCGCTGCCGTGCGGATACCTATTGCTTACCGGCACCGGAAAATGATCCCGATGAGGAGGAACTGGGGCAGGAGCTTTATAACTGGCTGGGTACAGCCTGTCAGGACGGAAAAGCTATGGCAGCTGTCCGGGACGGCGATCCCTCTGTGGATGTGCTGTGCCTTCGGTGGGGCCCGGATGGAAAACTGTATTTTATGAATGATACGGCATTTCAGCGACCGCTTTCGCCTGATTGCACGCCTTCGGAGGAGGAGGCCATGGAAATTGCCCGCCAGCGGCTGCGGCTGCCTCATCGGCTGTGCGTTTCCTACCGGATCAATCAGACGGTGGAGCAGCTGGAACAGCAGACCATGCAGATGGTGGGGGAGTGGCAGTATTCCAAGTGGCTGCATGGGGAGCTGTTTTTGATTTTTGATACAAATGGTACCGCCCGGATCGGAAATTTACGGATGCGGTATTCCTTTGAAAACGGACTGGAAACAGAAAAGGAGGAACCATGAGACGGGATGATTTTAACCTGATAGAGGAGCCGTGGATCCGTGTCAGAACGCTGGATGCGGCAGTGGAGGAGGTTTCCATGCTGGAACTGTTCCGCAGCGCTCACAGCTATCAGGCATTGGCAGGAGAACTTCCCACACAGGATGCAGCGATCCTGCGCCTGCTTCTGGCTGTCCTGCATACTGTTTTTTCCAGAGTGGACGCACAGGGAGCGCAGGCACCGATGGAGGAGCTGCCGCCCAGAGAAGGACTGCGCAGATGGGAGGAAGTTTGGAACATGGGGAAATTCCCCATGGGGCCAATTCAGTCCTATCTGGAGCAGTGGAAGGATCGGTTCTGGCTGTATGATGCAGAACATCCCTTTTATCAGTGGCCCCGGGCACGGGAGCTTGCCGGCCCGGACGGGGACGGCAGACTGAAGTGCAAGGCGATGAAGCTCAATGCTTCCATCAACCAGAGTGCAAACAAAGACCGTATTTTTGCGGAACGGACGGGGACGGAATTCGAGACTCTTTCCGACGGTGAAGCGGCAAGATGGCTGGTTCATATGGTGGCGTGCGATGACTGCGCGGTAAAACCAACCAATGATTTCAATGAACAGACCGGAAAAAACGGGAAAAAAGAGAAGGAAAGTCCCGGTGTTGGCTGGCTTGGAAAGCTTGGCATTGTCTATGCGGAGGGCGATAACCTCTTTGAGACACTGATGCTGAATCTGGTTTTCTGGCCCAATGGAGAGAAAAAAGATGCTGTGGCAGAAAGACCCATCTGGGAGCAGGATCAGATGCCCGGCGGAGAACGAGAAAAACTGCCATGGCCGGATAATCTGGCGGAGCTTTATACCTTTCCCTCCCGGTATGTGCTGCTGGAACGGAAGGAGGGCAGAGTCATCGGATGCGATCCTGTATCCGGGCCGTTCTTTGACCGCAGCGCCCCAACGGCAGCACTGGAACAGATGACACGCAGAAACGGAAACTCCAATCCGAAGCTGTCCCAGTTTTGCCCGCAGACCCATGACCGGGGAAGTTTCCTCTGGCAGGAATTCGATTCTCTGATGGTGCAGGGCCGACAGGGGGATGACACCCGTCCGGGTGTGGTACGGTGGCTTCATACGATCCAGCAGAAAAAGAAGCGGATCGATCGCAGTAAGCTGGTGCGGCTCCATTCGGTTGGAATTTACTACGACAAAAATAAAAGCTCCATCGAGCTGATTCAGGAGGATCAGCTGGATCTGCACATGGATCTGCTCTCGGATCTGGGACTTTCGTGGCGGGGGCTGATTTCGGAAGAACTGCACTACGCAGAGCAGGCGGCACAGCTGATCCATACACTGTCGGAGGAACTCCAGATTGCGGCCCATGGTTCACAGACAGATCAGAAGGGCAGACCCAAGAAATCCGAGCCTCGGAAGAATGTGGCAGATCGGGCTTCAGCCCGATTCTATCATGCCATGGATCTTTCCTTCCGGGCATGGCTGCGATCGATTTCCGCAGAGGACTCTAATCAGGAAGAAAAGCGCCGGGAATGGCGGGAGATCGTCCGGCGTACAGCGCAGGCTGTTGGACGCAGTCTTGCGGATCAGGCAGGGCCTGCGGCCTATATCGGCCATATCTTTCAGGTGGATGGTCGTCCGTTGATTTATACGACTGCAAAAGCATACGGGAGCTTTACTGCGGCTTTATATCATCTCAAATAAAGGGAGGGAATCGATGTGAAAAGAAAGGATGCTGTTGCAAGAAAGGTTGCTGTCGCACAGGAAGTGGCCGGACGGATCACCCGTCTGGAACAGATGAAGGATCTGAGCCGGCAGCGGGCGCTTCTGGCAGAGCTTCGCCGGGGGGCCGGAAAACGGCCGGGAGAACTTCCACAGCTGTGGGGAATGTTCCTGCGGAACCTTCCCGAAGAAATGATGGGATGGGGTGCGGAGCCGTCCCGGGAGGAATGGGCTGTCTATACATCACTGACGCTCTATGCCCTGCATCAGCAGGGCGCAGAGCCGGGAAAAAATTCCGTAAATGCAGGGGGACAAGGACTGGGCCGGGCTGCGGCAAAGCTGGTCGCCGACGATGCGGATGCACGGAATCGGATCCAGCGGCGGCTGAACCGGATTGCACTGGCATCGGATCTTCCCGATATGCTGCCCCATCTGCGGGCGCTTGTGATCCTGCTGAAAGGCAGCGGAATCGGTCTGGATTATCCGCAGCTGGCGAAGGATCTGTATGAATACCAGTTTTACGATGGAATGTCAGATGTCCGGCTGAGATGGGGCCGGGATTTTTACAGAATCGAGAAATCAGAGGAGGAACCTGAAAATGACTGAGCGACTGTTTGTAGATATTCATGTGATCGAAACGCTGCCTCCCAGCTGTGTCAATCGGGATGATCTGGGCAGCCCCAAGACAGCTTGCTACGGCGGCGTGACCCGTGCCCGTGTGTCTTCACAGGCTTGGAAACGGGCGATCCGGATGGAATTTGAAGCCATGGGGGAAGAAATCGGACAGCGAACCAAGCGCTTGAGCAATCTGCTGACGGAACAGATCCGGATGCTGGCCCCGGATACGCAGAATGGGCAGGAGCTTGCAGAGAAGCTCTTGCATGAAGTGAATCTCAAGGTGAAAAAGGACCATACCCTGAGTACACTCTTTTTTATCAGCCCTGCCCAACTGCGGGCGCTGGCGCAGGTGATCGTGGAATACGGGGTGCCCGAGGAACCGAAAAAGCCATCAGATAAGGCAAGTGACGAGAAAAAAGCCGCTTATCAGGCAGAAAAAGACGAATATGAGACTTACAAGGCAAAACGGGATGCTGCGATTCGGGAGAATCCCTCTCTGGATGTAGCGCTCTTTGGCCGGATGCTGGCAGAAAACAAGGAACTCAACTGTGACGCCTGCGCACAGGTGGCTCATGCGCTTTCCACGCATGAGATTCATAATGAATTTGATTACTTTACGGCCGTAGATGATGTGGCGCCCGATTCCGGCGCAGGTTATCTGGATACCATGGAATTCAATTCCTCCACCATGTACCGTTATGCAACGGTGAATGCACTGGAATTGCAGAAATATCTGGGAGAGCAGACGCCCCACGCAATCTGTGCCTTCGTGAAGGCGTTTATCCTCAGTATGCCCGCCGGAAAACAAAATTCCTATGCAAACCGGGTGCGACCGGATGCGGTCTATGTGACCGTCCGAAAGGATCAGCCCGTCAATATGGCCGGTGCCTTCGAGTGCCCGGTACAGGCAGGCAAGGATGGATATGTGGAAGCTTCGGTGCAGCGACTGACGGCTTATGCAAAGGAGACGCTCAACTATTGTGACGAACCGGCACTGGAGCTGACAGTGGGCCGGGGCATGGAATCGCTTGCCGAGCCGGGGAAGCTACCGGTGCTGCTGGATACACTGGAGAAGGATCTCACAGCACGACTGGAAGGAAAGGAAGTAAAATGAGTACCTTGATCCTGCGTCTGGCAGCCCCGATGCAGGCTTGGGGTGCAGACTCGAAATATAACTACCGGGAAACCAACCGGGAACCTACCAAAAGCGGCGTCATCGGTCTTCTGGCAGCAGCACTGGGCTGCAGCCGGGAGGATACGGAAACACTGAAGATTCTGGGGGAGCTTCGGTTTGGTGTGCGGGTCGATCGGGAGGGCCTTCCGCTGCGGGACTATCAGATGGCCCATCATATCCTTCCAAACGGAAAGGAAGAATCCACCCAGACCTATCGGGATTATCTGTGCGATGCGGTTTTTATGGTAGGGCTTGAGGGGAATCCGGAGCTTTTGAAAAAGCTGGAAAATGCAGTCAGACATCCGGTCTATCCGCTGTTTCTGGGACGAAGATCCTGCCCGCCCACGCTGCCAATTTGTCTCGGAATCGAGGACGGTATGCTGGAGGAGGTACTGCGGCGGGTCCCGTGGACAAAGCCGGCCTCGAATCGCAGTCAGAATGCGCCCAATCTGCGGCTGATGCTGGATACAGAAGGCGGCTATGCCCAGCGGCGGGATGTGCCGATCTCCTTCCGTCCTGTCCGGCGGGAGTTCGGGTTCCGCAGCATCCGGGAAGAACTGCTTCCGAATCCCAGCGTCCCTGCGGCGGAACACGATCCGATGGCAGAATTGCGAGGTGATATGAAATGAGACTGACCAGAATGGCGCTGGATCCCCAGAAGAGAAGAACGATGCTTGCCCTGTCCTATCCCAGTATTTTTCACGGGGCTGTGGAGCAGTCTCTGCTGGGAAAGCCCGGTCAAAAACTGTGGCGGATCGACGAACTGCGTGGAAGCACCTATCTGATGATCCTCAGTGAGGAGGAGCCGGATCTGACTCGGGCCGTCGCCGAACTGGGATTTGACGGAGAAGCGTGGGAAAGCAGGGATTACAGTCCGCTGCTGAATCGGATCGCAGAGGGCACTGTATGGAATTTCCGGCTCTGTGCCAATCCGACATACAGCGAGATGCGGCCGGGGCAGCGTGGCAAGGTTCATGCCCATCGTACCCCCGAGCAGCAGCTCCGGTGGCTTTTCCGACAGGGAGAGAAAAACGGATTCTGTGTGTCGCCGGAGGCTGTGACCGTAACAAAAAGTCAATGGTATCAGTTTGGAAAGGGAAACGAAGATGGTGCCAAACATACCGTCCGTCTGCTGGCAGTGACTTACGATGGAATCCTGAAGGTGACCGATGCCGACCTGATGAAGCAGGCGCTCAAGCAAGGAATCGGTCGGGAAAAGGCCTATGGAATGGGTCTGATGACCCTTGTGGGCGGAGGTGGCCGTCATGGATAAACTGCCGGGGACAGCCCGCCCGGAATTGCGGGGCTTACCCCAGATCGGAGATCGTATGACCTTTCTCTATCTGGAGCGCTGTACCATCAACAGGGAGGACAGTGCAATTACCGTGCATGACGACTGCGGAATCATCCATATCCCGGCAGCTGCGATCAGTGTTCTGCTGCTTGGGCCGGGTACCTCGGTGACCCATCGGAGCATGGAGCTGATCGGTGACAGCGGTGTCAGTGTGGCATGGGTGGGAGAACACGGCGTTCGGTATTATGCGGGGGGAAGGCCGTTGACCCATCGCTCAGATCTGCTGCTGCGGCAGGCGGAGCTGGTCACCAATCAGCGGCTGCATCTGTCGGTTGCCCGCCGGATGTATGAGATGCGCTTCCCGGAGGAAGATGTTTCCGGCCTGACGATGCAGCAGCTGCGGGGCAGGGAAGGAGCCAGAATTCGGGGCGTATATCGGGAGAATGCGAAAAAATGGAAGATTCCTTGGAACGGCAGACACTTTGATCCCGAGGATTTTTCCTCTGGTGATCCGGTGAATCAGGCGCTTACTGCCGGTCATACCTGCCTGTATGGGCTGGCCCATGCGGTTCTTATGGCATTGGGGTGTTCACCGGGACTGGGATTCGTCCATGTGGGGCATGAGAATTCTTTTACCTATGACATTGCCGATCTTTATAAGGCAGAGGTTACAATTCCACTGGCCTTTGAGGTGGCCTCCCAGCCCTATGAGGACTACGGTGCAGAGATGAGAAGACGAACCCGGGATGCATTGGTAGAACATCATATTCTGGAGCGGATGGTTCGGGATGTTCGACTGCTTCTAAGCGGGGAAAATCAGCCGCCGGATGTGGATGCAGTTTATCTCTGGAATGAAAAGGGAAAGCTGGCGCCCAGTGGGATCTCCTATGGGAGCGCAGAGTCATGAGTATGCTGGTGATCGCACTCTCCGACTGTCCGCCAAAGGTTCGGGGAGATTTATCCAAATGGCTGTTTGAACTGAATACCGGTGTGTATGTGGGAAAGCTCAGTGCCCGGGTTCGGGAAGAACTTTGGAGCAGGATATGCGAAAATCTGCCTAACGGAAAAGCCACCATGGTTTATTCTGCGGCCAATGAACAGGGAATGGAATTTCGGGTTCATAACACCACATGGCAGCCGACGGATTTTGATGGCTTGACACTGATGCGCCGACCGTTTCCGAAATCCGATGGGGAATCGGTACGGGCAGGCGCAGGAACCAGCAATGCGGCACATTTTCTGAGATCCCGGAGAATTCAAACCGCCAGACAGCAAAGACAAGAGGCTCAGGGGTATGTGGTTGTGGATGTGGAAACCACAGGACGAAATCCGAAACAAGATGAAATGATCGAACTGGGAGCAGTTTATATATCAGACCACCAGATCAGGGATCGGTTTTCGGTACTGCTGAAAACGGAACGGGAGATTCCGGTGGCCGTCCAGAAGCTGACCGGCATCACACCGGAGATGCTTCTCAGGGACGGACGGGAACCTGAGCAGGCTGTCCGGGATTTTCGGGAATGGATCGCAGATCATATGCTGGTGTTTCACAATGCCGGATTTGATCGTGCGTTTCTCAGCAGGGCCTTTGCAAGATACGATCTGCCCGGTCTTGGAAATCGGTATAGGGATACCCTGACAATGGCAAAGCAGAAACTGGATGATGTGGACAATTACAGGCTGGAAACCATTGCCAGATATTATGGAAACATGGAGCCACAGACGCATCGTGCGCTGGAGGATTGTATGTTGACTTGGTTTATCTATGAGAAGTTAAAGCAATCAGAGGGATCCTGAATAAAAAGTGGCTGCGGCACAAGGGATTTTAAGTCTTTTCCCCGCGTATGCGGGGATGATCCCAACAGGGCTTTTGCAAGACCGGCAAGCTCACCCTTTTCCCCGCGTATGCGGGGATGATCCCGCACAAATTGCCAAAAAAAGCAAGAAAACAAACTTTTCCCCGCGTATGCGGGGATGATCCCGGAGTACAGAGAGTAGGAGTATACAGGGACTTCTTTTCCCCGCGTATGCGGGGATGATCCCTACTGGAAAAAACAGTGCAGGGAAGCCGAAAACTTTTCCCCGCGTATGCGGGGATGATCCCCCAACCACGTAATTTGCCGTAGACACGATACACTTTTCCCCGCGTATGCGGGGATGATCCCGATTTTGATGGGTTGCGTTCTGATCGCGGTGACTTTTCCCCGCGTATGCGGGGATGATCCTCCATAAGGAAACACAAATAGAAACCGGGACGAGCTTTTCCCCGCGTATGCGGGGATGATCCCTCATTCCGCTAAAATCGGTATAATCAAAACAACTTTTCCCCGCGTATGCGGGGATGATCCCAACCCGGAGGCGGTGTGAACACCGCATCCGGGCTTTTCCCCGCGTATGCGGGGATGATCCCATTATTCCGAAAATGGGCCTTGCAAAATAGGCCTTTTCCCCGCGTATGCGGGGATGATCCCAGACCACGGCGATCAGAACGCAGCCCATCAATCTTTTCCCCGCGTATGCGGGGATGATCCCAGGGGGGTACGATGTACAGGAGGTGGGGAGAACTTTTCCCCGCGTATGCGGGGATGATCCCTGTGCCGTCCTGTGATGGTGATGATTTGCCTTCTTTTCCCCGCGTATGCGGGGATGATCCCCACGGCCCGGAGGCGGCTGGCAAGCCGTGCCGCTTTTCCCCGCGTATGCGGGGATGATCCCTTCCGACATGAGTCAACATTTGTCCCAAGTTCCTTTTCCCCGCGTATGCGGGGATGATCCCCGGGCGCTGGAGAAGATATGTCTGGAACACGGACTTTTCCCCGCGTATGCGGGGATGATCCCCAATGGACATAGCAGTCGGTGTCTGGATCACTCTTTTCCCCGCGTATGCGGGGATGATCCCATTTGTCGCAAGTTGCAACAAATGTTCTGTAACTTTTCCCCGCGTATGCGGGGATGATCCCGGCTCGCCCTCTGGGGGTTGGGGCTATGCCTCCTTTTCCCCGCGTATGCGGGGATGATCCCGGCTCCGCCCGGTTGGTCGGCGCTCT
>SAMEA104404103__coassemble_1678_pt1 | contig 12866 bp, 7 predicted proteins | sample SAMEA104404103__metabat2_low_PE_016 | metagenome-assembled genome bin SAMEA104404103 (sample SAMEA104404103) | Balaenoptera acutorostrata | reverse complement strand
GGGAGAAAATTCGGCAGGTTCGGGCGAAAATCTAACAGAAATCCCCCCGTTTTTACAAACGAGGGGATTTTTTACAGGAGAAAATATAAAGCCAGCGTGAGCAGGGGAGAGATGCCGTCACATTCCTGCTGATCCATCAGCAGGATCAGCACGATGACCAGCAGATCCAATGTGTCGATGCTCCGGGGCAACAGTCCCCGGAGGAAGGAGAAGATCCCGTTGTCGCAGGGCTGGGACGGCCCGCAGGACGGTTGGGCGGGCGGAGCTTGGGAGGCGCTGGGCCGGGACGGGGGAGGGGAGGTCTGCCGCCGACCGGAATCGGGCATACTGCTGCGGCGGTAGGAGCCGTCGGATTGGGGCGTATAGTGGTTGTACATGGTGATTCACCTGCCTTGATTTTGGGGAGAAAGTAGGGCGGAACTGGCATATTTGGCGATTTTCGAGGCCTGCATGGCCTTTTCCAGCTTCATCAGCCGATCACGGGGCAGATAGGAGCGCAGGGCGTGGAGCAGCTCCTGCTGGCGAGGCTCCAGCCTGCTTTTGCTCATAAGCTTCATCATATTCTGCAAGGCCGCCGGGTCGAAGGGCATGGAAGGCTCCGGCTCCGGGGCGGACTGGGCCGGGGGAGTGCCGCCCAGATTCCCGGCCATGGAGCGGATCTGGCTCATCAGCTCCGGGTTGGAGAGGATGGACTGAAGCTGCTGTTCAAATTCCGCCATGACCGTCCCTCATTTCCCGGGTGAGCCGCTGGATCGTCTCGTCCTGCAAAATGGGCCGGAGCAGCTGCTGTGCGCCGTCGGCGTTCCCGTCGGCAGCCAGCTGGGCCGCCTGTGCCAGAAGCGATTGATCCATCTGCTGAAGCTGGGCCAGAAGGGCCTGAGCCTGAGGGGAGCGCAGAAGCTGCTCCGGGTCGGTGGGGAAAAAATTGTCGTTTGCCTGTGTCATAATGATTGCCTCCTGAGAAAATGACTGCTATAATAAGGATCATGTAAGCGCCGAAGCGGCCCTTCGGCAGAAATGAGGGAACGATGAAGATTTTGGTTTTTTCGGATTCTCATGGCTCTTTGGCATTTATGCGGCAGGCCATGGAGGCGGTGCAGCCGGATGTGTGGATGCATCTGGGGGATCACTATTGGGATGGGGAGGCGCTGGCGGAGCAGTTTCCCCACACCCGGCACTATCAGGTGGACGGAAACTGTGACCGATCCCGTGTCCCCTTCGGGGTTCGCTCCGTCCTTCGCCCGAGGCTCTGCGGCGTGGAGATCCTGATGACCCACGGGCATCTGCACGGGGTCAAGCAGGGCTTGGGCGGTCTGCTCTCCGAGGCCAGAGCCGTGGGCGCCCAGCTGGTGCTGTATGGACATACCCACATCCCCCAGTGCCTCCAAACCGAGGACGGCCTCTGGGTGCTGAACCCGGGCAGCTGCGGCTATCTGGGGGACACCGCCGGACTGGTGGAGCTGGAGGACGGACAGGTGCAGAGCTGCCGCATCCTCACCGGGGAGGATCTGCGAAATCTGACCCGTCAGGACTGAGCCGTGGCCTTTCCCAGTTTCATCCTATGCGGCCCGGGGGAAAACTTTCCCTGAGATGGGGCATAGGTCTTGCAAGGCCGGGAAAGATATGATAATATAGAAAGAAGATTTTGTGCCGGAGGTGGCTTTATGAATCAGATGGAACAATTTGCCCAGAAATGGAACGAATATATGGCCCGGATGCAGCCGGGGCTGGAAAAAACCGGGGCGATCTGCAAAAAGAGCGGCTCCGTGCTGAACCAGATCGGGATCTGGCTCTGGCGGCTGCGGAAAATCTTCCTTTCGATCCCCGTGGTCTGGCTTTCGGTGTATCTGGCTCGGCTCAACGCCAATATGCTGCCGGAAATGGTGGGCATCGGTCTGCAAAATTCCGGGGAATTCACCCGGTTTGTGACCCGTCAGGCGGCCATTCAAGGCCCGCTGGCCATTACGGCGGTCTGCCTGCTGTTCCTGTTCCTGTCCAGGAAGTCCCTGTATCCGTGGCTCATCAGCCTGTTTTCTCTGGCGCTGCCCCTGCTGGCGCTGGTGACCAATGTTTTCCCGGCCTAGACCCGTCCCCGAGGGATCCCCTCGGGGATTTTTTGCTGCCTAAATGGCAAAATGCACTAAGAAACGCACAAAAAGGGAAAACATATTGCAATCTGGAAAAAAATGGAGTATAATAAAACAGAAAACGGACCAAGGAGGATGGGACATCTCGTTTTATTTGTCCCAACAAAATTATGGGAAGAACGAAGTATTCACCGGAGGAACGGAACCGCATTACCAAGATTTTCCTTTCCAGTACCCGGGAGATCATTGAGCAGGAGGGGGTGGGGGAGCTTTCCATCCGCCGCATCAGCCACAAGGCCGGCTTCAACAGCGCCACACTTTACCTATACTTTGAAGATGTGGACGAGCTGATTACGCTGGCCTGCATGGGGTATCTGGAGAAATTCTGCCGTCAGGCGTCTCAGGCAATCAGCAAGCTGAACGATCCCTGCGAAATTTACAGAAGGGTGTGGGAGATCTTCTGCCGGGAGGCGTTCACAAAGCCGAAGATTTTTTACCGCCTGTACTTCTATCCGCACAGCTCCTCGCTGGAGCATACGGTGAAGCGCTACTATGAAATTTACCCGGATCAGCTGCCCCCGTGCGCCACACCGATCCAGAGTATGCTGGTTCACGGCGGACTGCTGGAACGGAATTGGCCTCTGCTTCAGGAGGCCGCCCGGGTGCTTCGCATCCCGGAGGATCAGGCCCAGATCATCAACCATCTGACGGTGTACCACTTCAAGGAGCTGCTTCAGCAGGCCGCACAGACCGATCACACGGATGTGGAGGCCCGGAGCAAGCAGCAGATGGATGCCATCCGCCTGCTGATGGAGCAATACAAGGAAAATGCCTGAACCCCAATCCATATAACTTTTCTGCGGAATTCCGGGTCAACCATTGGTTGCACCCGGGATTTTTTTGTATTTTTGAGGCCGGATCGCTGAAAAAATCCGAGGGAGGGCCGGGGCAAGGAGAAGGGAGAAAGCCGGAAGGAATCGATGCAGGCTTGTGCATTTTTACAAATCACGAAAATTCATTCTGTGGATCATAATAATCTGGATGAATCTTTTCCTGCTGGAAATATTGAAATATTTTTGACAAAAAGGGAAAATATGGAAAAGAAAAATAAAAGTGAAAAATAAAACAAATCAATGGTTGATATTCCGAAAAATATAAACAAACAAGGGACGATTATCATATTACACAGATTTTTAAACATAACTTCGATGATTATAAAAAACGGAAGTTTTTGAATTATTTACACTTGAAAAGCCCTTGGCAGGATGGTAGGATATATGTGACATACCAGCGACATAGAGGGCCTGTCTGCAAGTAGCCAGCTGGCTTCTGTCGTTCCTTCTTGGACCTAGGGATCGACAGGCGGGCCGTCGGTTGCGGGTGTGTCAGAAATTTGTCCCGATTCCGCAGCTCCGATCCTGTATCGGGATCCTGCGGCGTCGGAATGACTCAAACAAAGGAGGAAAAAAGTATGAAGAAAAGACTGTTGAGCGTACTGCTGGTTGTATGTATGCTCATGTCGCTGGTTCCGGCCTCGGTCTTTGCGGCTGGTACGGAGTTATCTCCTGACCCGGCCCTGTCCAGTCCGAAGCTGATGGAAGCAACAGTCAGCCGCAAGTCGCTGAGTGCAGGTGGTACGCCCACTGACGACTGGCTTCTGATTGTGAATCGTGGAAAGGCAGATGAAACACAGATTCATCTGCCCAACGCATGGGAAACGGAAATCAAGATTCAGTATAAAGACGGTTCTAGCTTCGATGTGGTTCATCAAAGCAAAACAGATTATAAGTCTGTGACATCCGTGACTGGTTCTGCGGTTTCCGGTACCGGGATCAACCGTGCCAAACTGCCCGGTGATGCCACCACGCTGTATGAAGTTACCTTCGACGGCGGTGCGGCTGGAACCTATCTGGGCGGCGCTGTTGTGGAATGGCCTGTTGGTGATGACAATCCGACCTACGAGGTTATGACCCCCGGCCATAATGCAGACCACTATACCGCAGTCATCGTGGACAAGCAGAGCAAGGTCATCGCTGTGGGGTATGTCCCGGTTGGTATGAAGGTCACGGAATCCGACTTCTTCAAGAATGGCGGCACAGGGCTTAAGACCCCGGGCGGCACGAAGCTGACAAATGCCGATGTTGCAGATGTCGGTGGAACGGAGCTGGGGAAAAATGTCGCAGCCGGTGACACCGTGGTGTTTGGTGCAAGATATGCTACCTACAAGGTCACGGTGACCGCAGGGGATGGGGCCATGGTGTTCGTACCCGACGGCGAGCGTGAATACGAGGCAGGCGAGGAATTCGTCTACTACGCATACGCTAAGCCCGGATATACACTGGATGCCAGCTTTACAGAAGGCAGGAATGCCCATAGCGTGACTGGCGCTGATTCCATTACGGTTACGGCTACGGAGATTCCCGAGGCAACCTACGGGGTTACCACGGATCTTTCCTTTGCAGATTATGTAAAGGATGTTTCCAAGACCGCTGGCCTTCATGCAGGTGACGAGGTCCAAGTCACTCTGGATGGCGCAAAGCTTGCAACAGATGAGAAAGAACTGGAAACAGGCTCTCTGATTGCGAAGTACGATGGCAGCAAATCCGTCACGCTGGACTTCGTGAAGGAGACCGCCGACGGCCCCGTTTACAAGTTCATCATGCCTGCCGCTGATGTGGAGCTGACTGGTACTGTGAAGGATAAGGATGTACCTGTCCCCCGTACCGTTACCATCACCGGCTCCCATCTGGGCAACGGCACACAGACGGCTGCGCCCACATCCGCAATCGCCGGGACGGAGATCACAGTCACCGCAGCCCCCAATCCGGGCTACACGCTGGCTTCTCTCGACTCCACGGATGTGAAGCTCACCGCTACCTCCGAGGACGGCGTGTACACCTTCGTCATGCCCGACAAGGATGTTACCATCACTGTGGAGTACGCAAAGATCCCCGATGCAGCTGCCTACGAGGTCACCATCAAGACCAATATGGATGTCGGTACGGTTCAGTATGACACTACCGACTACAATCAGGTCGCTGCTCAAATCTATGCAGACAAGCACATGGATGATGTCATCGATCTGGCTGCCACCACCTTCGACGCCGCCAAGTACAACTTCCTGTATTACACCGATAACTACGGCGGTATCTATCAGGCAGGCGACAAGATGATCGTGAAGGGTGACATGGAGCTGACTGCTCACTTCGCAAAGAAGGACGCAAAGCTTCACGAGGTCACCTATGAAAATGAGGCCGGAAAGCCCATCGTTCCCACCATTCAGGTGGAGCATGGCAAGGCCGCTCCCGATCTGGCCGCCCCTGTGAAGGAGGGCTGCACCTTTAAGTATTGGGCAAAGAAGAGCGAAACCACCGCTTTTGACCTGACCAATATCGAGGCCAATGTCACCTTGAAGCCCATCTATGAGGAAAATAAGTACACCTTCACCTTCTGGGAAAATGATACCACCAAGGCGCATACCCTGACCGACAACCTGTTTACCGGTAAGGTCACCGCTCCCATGGCTCCCACCGCCCCCGCTGGGATGGTGTTCCGGGGCTGGGAAAACACCGTGACCGGGAAGCTCATTCAGCCCGGTGACCAGATCGAAGTCAAGGACTTCTATAAGACCACCGAGTTTAAGGCTGTCTGGGCCGTGGATGCGTATACCATCCAGTTCATCGTGGACGGCAATATCGTCCAGACCGGCGTTTACGCCAGCGGCGATGATGTGATGGTTCCTAAGGCTCCCGCAAAGCCCGGTCATAGCTTTGACGGCTGGGTGAAGCAGAGCGACAGCTCTCTCCTCAGCACCACCACTACTAAGGTGACTGCGGATGCCGCAGAAACCTACACCGCACAATATACCGCCAAGAAGTTCACTCTGACCTTCGATCCTGCCGTCTCCAATGCGGCGGATTATCAGAACAAGGAATATGGGAAGGTTGTCAAGCTGCCTGCGGCTCCTACCGATGCAGGTAAGAGCTTCACCGGCTGGATGGACAAGACTACCAACAAGGTTTACGGCGCAGAAGAAGCCTATACCATCGTCAGTGATGCAGAATTTGTGGCTCTGTGGGATGCCAAGACCTATGTGGTTCAGTTCATCGCAGACGGTAACATCGTCCAGACCGGCACCTATGCCCATGGCGCAGCTGTGACGGCTCCCGCCGCTGTTCCCGCAAAGCCCGGTCATACCTTCAAGGGCTGGGAACAGGCCTCCACCGGAAATATCCTGACGGCTGTCCCGAATGCGGAACAGGACGAAACCTATACCGCAGTCTACGCCGCCCAGCAGTTCACCGTGAGCTTCGATGGGAGCAGTGCCGTTTCTTATGATTATGGCGCCAAAATCACCCTGAACGATGCCCTTACCGAAGCCGGAAAGACCTTCGTTGGCTGGAGAAGCAATGCCGACGGCCTGCTCTACGCAGCCAAGGCTCCCTTCACCGTCACCGAGAATGTCGGCTTTACCTCCGAGTGGACTGCCGATCAGGTTCTGGTTCGCTTCTATGCAGACGATGTGGTTGTTGACTTCTATGCCGGCGATTACAAGGATGCTGTGGATGTCCCCACCGCTCCTGCAAAGCCCGGATTCCAGTTTGACCACTGGGAAAACAAGACCACCCATACTCCCGTTGTCGGCTCCACCGTTTCCGGTAAGGCCAATGCAGAGTATGTGGCAGTCTATACGGCGGATACCTACACGGTTACCTTCGACGAAAAGGGCGGCTCCGATGTCGCTGACCTGAGCGCCAGCTACGGCGAAGTGGTTCAGCTCCCCGCCGCTCCCACCAAGGAGGGCTTCACCTTCATCGGCTGGAAGCATATCGACGCCCCCGAGGGCCTGTATGCGGCCAAGGCAGAGTACCTTGTGACTGCCAACGCAAGGTTCGAGGCTGTCTGGGAGCAGAACACCTACACCATCCGCTTCCTCAGCGACGGTCAGCCCGTCGAAACCAAGATCTACAAGCACTTTGAGACGGTCAATGTGCCCGCTGCTCCTGTCAAGGCCGGGTATGACTTTGTGAAGTGGGTCAATGTGGACGATGCAGCCGAATCCTACGGTGCGTCCAGCAGCTTCACCGCTAAAAAGGATGTCACCTTCTCCGCTGTTTATGCACCCAAGACGGTTCATGTCACATTCAACCCCGACAATGGAACTGCCACCACCAACATGACGGTTGATTTTGACAGCATCCTGACGCTCCTCGATACGCCTGCCCCCGAGAAGGCCGGTATGGTCTTTGCCGGTTGGAAGTGCGATCAGGGCGGCGTTTATACCGCTGGGTTCAACTATCTGGTCAAGACCGAAGGCTCCATTGTCTTTACCGCACAGTGGATTCCTGCCGAGAAGGCCACCGTCCAGTTCGTGAACGAATTCACCGGTATTCAGGATTTCCTGTATGTGAAGTCCGGGATCGATTCCACCATCAAGGCCCCCAAGGCTCCCAAGGCCCCCGCCGGTTTGGAGTTCAAGGGCTGGAAGAACATGGAAAATGGCGAGATCGTTGCCGCTGGCAGCTCTGCCGTTGTCAAGGTCGCCGCTGGCGAGATCCTCCAGTTCGAGGCCCAGTGGGAGAAGATCGAGTACAAGCTCCATGTGCAGAGCGACAACATGAACGGTAAGCTGAACCTGCTGACCGCTCCCACCGCTACTCTGGCTCTGCCTGCCGATGCAGTCCGTCTGATTAAGGCCGGCGAGAAGCTGCGTGTCAGCGATCTGGTGGCAGCAGAACATTATGTCCTCTCCGAGGTGTACTACACCACCAAGGACAGCAATGGTATCATCACCAAGTTCCCCATCGCCCCCGTGGTTGCGGGCGGTAAGACCACCTACGATTTCACCATGCCCGCTCAGGAAGCATGGCTCTACATCGCAGCCAAGCAGAACAACTTTGTGATCCATGAGAACATGGACGCCAACATCCAGAGCATCGATGTGGCAGCGCCCCATGCAGCCAACCGGGCCGATGCAGGCGAGCAGGTGTCCTTCACCGTTTCCGCCAACCCCGGCTACCATGTGGAGAATGTCAAGGTCATGGCCGCTTCCGGCGAGCAGATCCATCTGTTCCGGGACGGGGATCGGTACTTCTTCAATATGCCTGCTGAGGATGTCACCATCGAGGCAAAAGCCGCTGTCAACCAGTACACCGTTACCATTCAGGACTTCAAGGGCCATGTGATCGGTACCGAGTCCGTTGCTTACGACGGCACACTGGATCTGACCGCTTATCAGAATGCACAGCTGGACAAGAAGCCCGGTTATACCTTCGAGAAGTGGGTCGTTGTGGTAGACGGCGCTGAGACTGCATCCGTGTTTGAGAGCGCAGTCACCCATGTTTACGAGGATGTCACCATCCGTGCAGTCTACACTGCAAAGCCCCACAATGTCACTGTGAAGGATCTCGATGGCCTGAAGGTCACTCTGGATAGTCTGGAGATCAAGAACAGAGACGAGGCCCTTTACGCACACAACTTTATCACCGAAGGTGCAATCGCTTTCGCAACCAAGACCGACGAGGTGGTGGAGCTGAAGGTCACCAGCCAGCATGACTACATCGTGACCGGTATTCTGGTCAAGGGTAAGGATACGGGCAGAACCGTTCTGGATGTCTCCGAGGAGATGGACAGCGCAAAGCCTGACCGGATCCGCACCTATCAGTTCCAGATGCCCGACGAGGATGTGGAAGTCACCGTTTACACCGAGGCAAGACCCTTCCATGTGACCGTTGAGGAAGTCAATCCTCTGGGCGGCACCTACACCATCAATGGCTATGACGCCGATAACCGTCTGGTCAAGCAGGGCGAGGATGTGACCGTCAAGGTTCAGGCCGCTCCCGGCTGGTATATCAGCAGTTACAGTGTCTCTTATGTCAATGAAGCCGGTGAAACCGTCTATGTCAACCGCAAGGCTGACGGCGTGGAGATGAACCACATCACCTCTCCCGACAGCACCTACGAGGAGATCACCTTCGTCATGGTTTCCAATGATGTGACGGTTCATGTGGAGTACGCAAAGACGGATTATACCGTCACCGCACAGCCTGCGGTCAACGGCGAGATCTCTGTCATCAACAGAAGCATCTCCGGTGCCGTTTCTCAGGCCTTTGCTCCCAATGTCAATGCCACCGTGGGTCAGCTGATCGAAATCAGGCTGGATCCCGCTGATGGCTATCGTCCCGTTACCAACACCCTCAAGATCGTGGATGCTGACGGCAACACCTATGCTGCCGAGTATGTGCGCCACAATGCAGATGACTACACCTACTACTACCAGTTCGTGATGCCCAATGTGGATGTCAAGGTATCCTGCGACTTCGAGCAGAATGTCTATGATGTGATCTCCGAGCAGGTCTATGTGGGCGGTCAGAGCTGGATCGGCAACACCAACGGCAATGTCGGTTCCTTCGCCATGGATACCGAGGCTAAGGTCACGCTGGTTCCCGCTGAGGGCTACCGTGTTACCATCAAGTCTGCAAACGCTGTGGATGGAAACGACACCACCAAGTACATTTATTCCGATTTCATCCTTGTGGACGCAGACGGCAATGAGCTGTTCAATGCCCAGAAGCAGGCCAAGGAGAACTATCTGGCGGCACATCTGAGTACGCCCGATACCTATTCTCCCATCCTTGAGGTCGTGGAGACTGTAAACGCCGCTGGCAACACCGAGTTTACCTTCCCCATGCCTTCCTACGATGTGTATGTCAAGACTTCCTTCGAGAAGATCCTCTACACCGTGGATGTGGAAACCACCAACGCAGCCAACCCCAATGGCACCGTTACCATCGGTATCGGCAGCCGGGCCGCTGCAACCTCCGCCAGCAACCTCACCGATGCAACCATTGGCGACAAGGTCTTTGTCAAGGCCGCTGCCAACACCGGTTACGCAATCAGCAAGCTCTATGTCACCGATGCCGCCGGTAACGAGGTCGATCTCCATGAGGTCGGCGGCGAGAAGGTTCAGGATCTCCATCAGGAGTACCCCAACACCAATATGGTCAGCTTCCAGATGCCCGCCAAGGATGTCACCATCCATGTGGAGTATGTGAAGCAGCACTATGTGGTCACCTTCAAGGACTGGAACAACCCCGAGCTGAACACCCAGATCATCGATTACAAGCAGAATCCCGATCTGGCTGCGGCAAAGGTCGCCGGAAAGTCCGGCTACCACTTCGTGGGCTGGCTGTCCAACGATACCGAGACGGCTGTGACCACCGCTTCTACCGACAATGCAGACTTCGTGATCGTAAAGGATACCATCATCACCGCTCATTACGAGAAGGATACCTATGGCATCGTTTATAACACCCCTGCAAACGGCACCATTTCCAACCATACCACCAGCGCCAAGTATCAGGAAGTGTGCAGCTTCACGGCCAATCCCGATGTGGGCTTCATGGTCGATACCGTCAAGGCTGTCTTCATCGACGAGGAAGGCCTGAGACAGGAGATCGACCTTGCAGCTGCCGAGCTGGCGGTTGTGAAGGGTACCACTCCCATCAAGTACACCTTTGATATGCCCGCCTGTGAGGATGGAACCAATGTCGAGGTCGTTGTTACCTTCAAGGAGCAGACCTATGATGTGACCACCGCTTACGAGAAGGCTGAGGGTGCGATCCGTCTCAACGGTGAGGATGTGGACGCCATTGCGGCGGACTTTGATTCCACCGTTACCGTCAATGTGGTTCCCGCTGAGGGCTACCGCCTGACCGAGCTGCATTACACCTATCACGATCCCGCTGCCGATGCAGATCGTGATGTAGACCTGTTTGCACAGATCACGGACAAGGTCGCCGGCGGCAACGCCACCTTCCAGATGCCTGCGGACGATGTGGTGGTTCAGGCTGTCTTTACCGAGATCACCTACACCATCACCGACATCACCACCGATCCCAACGGCACCGTGGAGATCCCCAACGCCAATGTGGACTTCAAGGATACTGCAACGGTCACCGTTACCCCCGCAACCGGTTATCAGATCGACACCTTCGTGGCCACCTATGTGGACGCCAACGGTGAGGATCAGACCATCACCTTCGATACCGTTCCTGCTGACTGGACGGTTGGCGGCAGCTTCACCTTCGTGATGCCTTCCTTCGATGTGAATGTGGAGGCAACCTTCACGGAGATCGAGTACATTGCCAATGTCCATCTGTCCGGCGAGGCGGATGTACAGCTTGACGGCGTGTACACCATCCGCAAGGGCTATGACTTCGACCATACCGTGACTGTGACCGTGACTCCTGCCGCTGGCTGGGAGATCAAGTCCGTGTCTGTTGGCTCCGAGGTTCTGACCGCAGATCCCAATGGCAATTTCACCTTCCGGATGCCGGCCCATGATGTGGTTATCGATGTGGTTGTCATCAAGACCGACTATGATGTGAACTCTGCGATCCTGGGCGAGAGCGAAGGCGGCAGCATCCAGCTGTCTCAGATCTCCGCCAATGTCGGCGACAATGTCAACGCAAAGATCACCACCAACCATGGCTTCGATCTGGTCAATGTCACCGTCGTGGCAGACAGCGGCAAGGTCATCAACATTGACCGCATTGCCGGGAATGTCTACTACTTCACCATGCCCGCAGAGCCTGTCACCGTCAACGCCGAATTCGTCAGACACGAGTTCACCGTGGTCTTTAAGGACTATGACGGCAAGGTTCTCGACACCCAGTATATCCCCTTCGAGGGCGACGCAGCAGCACCTCAGACCCCTGACCGTGAGGGCTATACCTTCATCGGCTGGGATAAGGCTTACACCAATGTTCGGAACGATCTGGTCGTGACTGCACAGTATCAGATCAATCAGCATCAGCTGGATACCCATACCATCTCCTTCGCAGGCTCCGGCGACGGTGACATCACCGTTGTGAACGGGAAGGTCGCAAGCTATGGGGACAACATCATGGTTCGTGTCAACCCGGATGCAGGCTGGAGACTGGATCGGATCTCCGTCATCACCAAGGGCGGTCAGGCTGTGGCCCTGTCTCTGGTTTCCACCGATAAGGCATACAATGAGAACTACACCTTCGTCATGCCCGACGATGATGTGACCATTCAGGGGATCTTTACGATGGCTTCTCCCTCTCGCTTCACCGATGTCCGCACCGATGACTGGTACTTTGAGGCGGTGAACTTTGTCGCTGACAGAGGCTACTTCAGAGGCATTACCAACGAGCTGTTCGGGCCGAATGTGAACATGAACCGTGCCATGTTTGTCACCGTTCTGGGCCGGATTGCCGGTATCGCTCCCAACGCTTACAGCCGCCCCAGCGGTATGAGCGATGTGCAGGATAACAGCTATTATGCACCTTATGTGGTGTGGGCCGTGGAGAATCAGATCGTCAAGGGGTATCCCGACGGCACCTTCAAGCCCGAGGCAAACATCACCCGTGAGGAAATGACGGCCATGATGCACCGCTTCTGCGCATACTTCGATCTGGATGTTCGGGTTCATAACCCTGAATGGATGGATCGCTATGCTGATGCCAACGAGATCAGCAAGTGGGCGCTGGAGGATGTACGCTGGGCAGTTGGCAGCGGCCTGATCCATGGCAGAAGCGCCACTACCATCGATCCTCTGGATCTGTCCACCAGAGCAGAAGTTGCTCAGGTCATCAAGAACCTCTGCGATAAGTTCCTGTACCGTTGATTTTTCAAGCACTGAGCCGGTCCCCGGATCGGCTCAGGTTGAAAGTCTGACCCTGAAAAGCCCCCCATGCCCGTTTGGCATGGGGGGTCAATCTTAGAGCGCATCGCCCTGAACATACGCAGCGG
>SAMEA104404103__coassemble_1383_pt1 | contig 14874 bp, 12 predicted proteins | sample SAMEA104404103__metabat2_low_PE_016 | metagenome-assembled genome bin SAMEA104404103 (sample SAMEA104404103) | Balaenoptera acutorostrata | reverse complement strand
TAAAATCCCTTGAAAGGCGAAAAAAACTGTGATATGATGAAAAAAATCGTCCATTTGGACCTGTTGCGAAAGGAGCATCTCCCCATGAAAAAATTCACTGCGCTGGTGGCCCTCGGCCTGACGCTCGGCATATTTACAGGCTGCGGAAAGGAGCCGCCCGTATCCACCACGGCCCCCACTCAACCCGCCACCCTTCCCGTGGAAACCACCCTTCCCACGGAGCCCACCGTTCCGCCCACCACAGAGCCGCCGGCCCCAGAGGTCATCGGCTTCGACCTGACGCCCCCCGAGGGCTTCACCGCCACCGTGGTGCAGGATTCCATCTCCGTCTATATCAGTCCCAATGCGCCCATGGACAGCTCCACCATCACCGTGGAGCGTCTGCCGCTGGACGAAGGTGCCCTGACCATCAGCCAGTCCGCTCTGGAGGCCTTGCTCCTCGGTGTGGAGGAGCAGACGCAGCCCGTGACCGAGGAGACTGCGGAGGAAACAAGTACGGAGCCTGCTGGAGAGACTACCGACCCAAATGACTCCCAGTCCATCCGCATCCACTCCATGGAGCAGATCGAGGCAGACGGCTGGCCCGCCCTGCTGTGCGACTACACCGTGGCCTATCCCACCTATGCCCTGCACAGCCTGCGCTGTGAGGTGGTGGCCAATGACCGCAACTATGTGTTCACCTTCACCGACCACACCGACAACAATTTCTGGCTGTCGGACTTCCGGGAGGCTGTCGATTCCATCGATATGATCCTCAGCACCGAGGGGATGGAGCTGGATTACAGCCACCTGACCCGATATGATCTGCCCTGCGGCCTGCGGATGTACGCCGAACAGGGGCTGGAGCCGCACGAGGCCCCCGGCTTCACCGACTGCATCGGAAACCGCAATGTGATCGTCCTGCTCATGGCGGATGACAAGGTGGAAAACAACCTGCTCCATCTGGATCTGAAGGAATATGCCGCCATGATCGCCGAGAACAACGATCTGGAGGACTTCCGCAAGGATCTTTACGGCAACCTCCACACCAGCTTCTACTCCACCGACGAAACCGGACGGAGCTATTTCAATATGCTGTTCCTGCTGGACACCGATCAGGATTACTGGGTCTGCCAGTTCGCCTGCTCCGCCGACGATCAGGCCGCCTATGCCCGGGAGTTCTCCCTCTGGGCCTCCAGCATCTCCGCCTGATTTTCCCCAACAAACAAAACGGCCCTCGTCGATGGTTCGGCGAGGGCTTTTTCGGCTGGGTATGGGGGTTAATCGTCGGGAAAGAGCTTTTCCTGACAGTATTTCATGATCGACCGCCGGGTGATGATGCCGATAAAATCGTTTTTATCGTCCACCACCGGGACAAAATTCTGATTGGCGGCCCGTTCGATCAGATCCTGCATGGAGGTATTGACCCGAACGGGAACATTGTCCTTGCGATGGGAAATCTCCATAATTTTATGATTTTCGGTCTGACGCAGATCCATGCTGCACATATCCTTGATGGCCCAGAGCAGATCGCCCTCGGTCAGCGTCCCGACATAGTGGCCCTTGCGGTCCAGAATGGGCAGGGCCGTATAATGGGCCTGTTCCATCCGTTCCAGCGCTTGGCGCAGGGTATTGTCGGCGTGCAGATGGGCGCACATGGCTTTCGGTGTCAGAAAAAACAAGATGTTATTCATAGCGCTCCCTTTCTCATTCCATGGGCCGCAGCTGTTTTACGGCTCTTTTCTATTATAGCATACTCCAAAGAAAGAAGTACATAAAATAACTGTGAACATTGGGTCATGGCTGTCAAATTTCAGCCCCTCAATTTGTAACTATCGCCCTGCGCCGACCGGCGCAGGGCGATCAAAGGGCTTATTCCTCGGAAGCCGTCCCGTCGGACGGTTCGGGCTGTTCGGGCTGTTCTGCCTCTTTAAACGGCTCAAACAGGGATTCCTGCTCCGTGGAGATCTCCCGGCCTGCCATGCAGTCTGCAAACTGCTGGCCGGACATGGTTTCATGCTCCACCAGAAAATCGGCAATGGCCTCCAGCTTGTCCCGGTCGTCGGTGAGGATCTTCTGACACTGGGCATAGGCCCGGTCGATGAGCTTCTGCACCTGCTCGTCCATCACACCGGCCACCCGCTCGGAATAGCTGCGGGTCTTGCCGTAGCTGCCGCCGATGAACACCTCGTCGTCGCTGGTATAGGAAACCGTTCCCAGCTCCTTGCACATACCGAAGCGTCCCACCATATCCCGGGCCAGCTTGGAGGCCCGGTCGATGTCGTTGGAGGCGCCGGTGGACACATCCCCAAAGACAATGTCCTCGGCCACACGGCCACCCAGCAGACCCACGATGTCCTCGTACATCTCGTTCCGGGTCACATGGGTGGATTCCTCCTTGGGCATACTCCAGGTCAGACCCAGCGCCTGTCCTCTGGGGACAATGGTGATCTGATGCACCGGGTCATGGGTGGGCAGATGGTACATGGCCACGGCATGGCCCGCCTCGTGAATGGCGGTGAGCCGCTTATCCCGCTGGGTACGAACCCGGCTGGGCTTTTCGGGGCCGGCGATGACCTTCATCATGGCCTCCTCCAGATCCGCCATGACGATCACCCGACGATCCCGCCGGGTGGCCAGAATGGCGGCCTCGTTCAGCAGATTTTGCAGGTCTGCGCCGGTAAAGCCGGCGGTGGCCATGGCGATGGTTCGCAGCCGGACATCGTCTGCCAGATGCTTGTCCCGGGCATGAACCCGGAGAATGGCCTCCCGGCCCTTCACATCCGGCTCGCCCACATAGATCTGCCGGTCGAATCGACCGGGCCGACGCAGGGCCGGATCCAGAATATCCGGGCGGTTGGTGGCTGCCAGCACGATCACGCCCTCGGCCTTGCCGAAGCCGTCCATCTCCACCAGCAGCTGATTGAGGGTCTGCTCCTTTTCGTCGTGACCGCCGCCCAGACCGCTGCCACGCTTGCGGCCCACGGCATCGATCTCATCGATGAAAATGATGGCCGGGGCCACCTTCTTGGCCTGTGCGAACAGATCCCGCACCCGGCTGGCGCCCACGCCCACATACATTTCCACGAAATCCGAGCCGGAGATCGACAGGAACTGCACATCGGCCTCTCCGGCCACGGCTCTGGCCAGCAGGGTCTTGCCCGTACCCGGAGGGCCGACCAGCAGGATGCCGTGGGGGATCCTTGCGCCCATTTCCTGAAATTTCTCCGGCGCCCGGAGGAAATCCACCACCTCTTGCAGCTCGGCCTTTTCCTCGTCGGCACCGGCCACATCGTCGAAGGTCACCTTCCGTCCGTCGGGAACGCCCAGCACCGTCCGGGCCTTGCCGAAGTTTGCCAGCGGATTGTTTCCGTTGGCCTTGCCCATCAGCAGGAACCACAGAAGCAGCAGCAGCGCACCGGAAAGCACCAGCGGCAGCATCAGATCCATGGCTGCAAAGCCCTTCTGGGGCAGATAGTCATAGTCCTTGAGGATCCCATCCTGCTTCTGCTGATGGATCAGGCCGCCCAGCTCCTCCTGCATGGCCTCCTGAGAGGGGATCCGTCCGTTGAGATTGGCGCTGCCGTTTTTCTGATCCTTGACGACCAGCTGGATCTGGTTTCCCTGAACGGCAAAGCGCTCCACCTTCTCCTGTTCAAACAGCTCCACTACCTTGGCATAGCTGAGGGTGTTCCGGCCCCTGCCGAAGCCGCCGATCCAGCCAAACAGCAGGAACAGCGCCAGCATATAGACCAGAAGCACCATTGTTTTACGATTTTTCAAATTCTTGCTCCTTTATGGGGGATAAAATTATAAATAGGCCTCGGGCTTCAGGACGCCCACATAGGGCAGGTTCCGATATTCCTCGTTGTAGTCCAGACCGTAGCCCACCACGAACTCGTTGGGGATGACGAAGCCGGTGTAGTCGGGCTTCAGGGTGATCTCAGGCTTTCTGCGCTCGGGCTTGTCCAGCAGGGTGCAGATCTTCAGGCTGGCGGGGTGCTTTTCCAGCAGGTGCTTGTAGGTGAAGTCCAGAGAATTGCCGGTGTCGAAGATGTCCTCCAGAATGACCACATGGCGGCCCTCGATGTCAGCGGACAGATCCTTCTTGACCACCATGCTCCCGGTGGATTCGGTGCCTGCGTAGGAGGAGATCCACATGAAATCCAGCTGGCAGGGGCCTTTGAACTGGCGGATGAAGTCGGCATAGAACACCACCACGCCCTTGAGGACGCCCACAAAAATCGGGTCCTTGCCTGCATAATCTCTGGAAATCTCTGCGCCCAGCTCGGCGATCCGATCATGGATCTGCTCCTCGGTCAGAAGAATTTTCTCAATGTTTTGTTCCATAGCAAAAAGCCTCACTTTTATTTTTATCAGATTTATGAGCTTCGATCAGTCCTGCGGACTGATGGCTTCAAAGGTAATACGCAGCGGCACAGCGCCAGTCCTGCGGACATCGGGGCCGATGCCGCCGATGCCCAGAATCCCCGCTTCATCCGCCACAATGGGGACGCTGTCCCGCTGGGCCGCCGGGATCTTTCGGTCGATCAGCAGCTTTTTCACGGTTTTCGTACCGCCGGGAAGGGTGATGCAGTCTCCGGGCTGTCTGGGCCGAAGCACCATTTCCCCCCGGGGAAAAATCCGGAAGGAATCCGGTCGGTTTTCGCCGCCTGCATCCGGCTCCACCCGGATCCGAAGGCCCAGTCCGGGCAGCTCCACCGTCCCCTGCCGGGGCAGGGGGATCTCCTCCAGCCCTTGGGGGCATTGGCCGCCCACCAGCCGGTCATATTCCCGTCGCAGCACCACGCCGCCGGGAAAGGTTCCGAAGGCCGAGGGCTTATCCGTCAGCACCAGAGCCTCCGCCTGAGCCAGATGGCTGGAATTCGGCTCGGGCAGGCCGCTTTCCACCAGCAGCCGCTCCAGCGCCCTTCGCCGCAGACAGGACGGGGCATTGCGCAGGGCGACCACATCCCCCGCATCCAGCAGAAGGGCTTGACGGGACAGGGTCTGCTCGTCCTCCCGCAGGCGCTGGGCCATGGCGGAGAGATTCTGGACGATGCCGGGATTTTCCCTTCGCAGCAGGGGCATCAGCTCCTGCCGCACCCGGTTTCGGAAAAAGGCGGCGCTTTCATTGGAGCTGTCCTCCACATGGTCGATGAAATTTTCCGCCAGATAGGCCTCCACCTCCTGCCTTGTCAGCTCCAGCATGGGCCGGATCAGCCGCCGGGTCTTGGGGGTGATGCCTCCCAGCCCCCGCAGGCCGGTGCCTCGGATCAGGTGCATCAGCACCGTTTCGGCATTGTCGTCGGCGGTATGGGCGGTGGCGATGATCCCCGGCAGGCTCAGAAGGTAGGCATACCGGGCCTCCCGGGCAGCGGCCTCCAGCCCCTTCTTCCCGGCCTGCACCCGGGCGCTGCCCAGATGGAGGGGGATGTCATGGAAGGCGCAGAAGGAGCGGACGAAGTCCTCGTCCCGCTGGGCTTCCTCCCCCCGGAGATGGTGGTTAAAATGGGCAGCCTCCACGGTGATCTGCAAGCGCTCCCGGAGCATCCACAGGCTCCAAAGCAGGCCCATGGAATCGGCGCCGCCGGACACCGCACAGATGACCCGGTCGCCGGGGCGCACCATGTCATAGCGGCGCAGCATGGCAAGAATTTTATTCTCCATGCTTCCACTCCCGGTCGGTAAAGGTGGTGTACTGGGGCAGCCATTGGAGCTTCACCGTGCCGGTTTCGCCGTGTCGGTTTTTGGCCACGATGCACTCTGCCACATTTTTCTCCTCGGAATCCTCGTGATAGTAGTCGTCCCGGTAGAGGAAAAGGATGCAGTCCGCATCCTGCTCGATGGCGCCGGATTCCCGAAGGTCGGACATGATGGGCCGCTTGTCCGTCCGGCTTTCCACCGCACGGCTCAGCTGGCTCAGGCACACCACCGGCACATTCAGCTCCTTGGCCATGATCTTCAGGGAGCGGGAGATCTCGCCCACCACCTGCACCCGGTTTTCCGACTGCTTTCCGTAGCCGGAGCCGGTCATCAGCTGGAGATAGTCGATGATGACAAGCCCCAGATCCTCCACCCGGCGCAGCTTGGCATTCATCTCCGCCACGGTGATGGCCGGGTTGTCATCCACCCGGATGTCGGTCTGGCTCAGAGCCGAGGAGGCCATGGCCAGCTTGATCCACTCGTCCTCGCTGAGCTTTCCTGTGACCAGCTTCTGGCTGTCCACAAAGCTCTCGCCGGAGAGCAGGCGCATGGCCAGCTGTTCTCTGGACATTTCCAGAGAGAAGATCGCCACGGTCTGCTTATATTTTTTTGCCACATTCAATCCGATGTTCATGGCAAAGGAGGTCTTACCCATGGCCGGGCGGGCGGCGATCAGCAGCAGGTCAGATTTATTGAGGCCGTTGATCTTGGTATCCAGATCCCGCAGCCCGGTGGACAGGCCGGGAATGGCGGAATCCGATTCACTCAGCACCGTCAGCTGCTCAAAGACCTTATGCAGCACGCCGCCGATATGCTCCAGCGAATCCCCCCGCTCGCCCTTTCGCAGGGCATAGATCTTCTTCTCGGCGGCCTCCAGCATTTCCGCCGGGGTTCCCACCTGATCGTAGACGATCTCGGTGATGTCCGAGGCCGCCTGTGCCAGTCCCCGGAGCATGGCCTTGTCCCGGACGATATTGGCATAGCGCACGGCATTGGCCGCCGTGGGGGTGATCTCCATGAGCTGGAGGATATAGTCTCTGGAATTGTCATGGTAATAGCCCAGCTCCAGCAGCTTGTCCAGAACCGTCACCGGGTCGATGGTCTGGGAGAAATTGAACATCGTATAGACCGTTTCATAGATCTCCCGGTTCTGCTCCAGAAAGAAATCCTCCGGGCGCAGCAGGCCGATCACATCCGCCACACAGCGGCTGTCGATCAGGATGGAACCCAAAACCGCCTGCTCTGCCTCCAGCGACTGGGGCGGCTGTCGGGCAATCAGCTCCTCATCCATATGCTTCCTCCGTTCCTTCCATAATCCACGGGCTTCGGAAGGCCCTTATTCCTCCACGATCTTCACCGTCAGCTGGCCCACGATCTCATAGCCCAGCTTGCACTTGACGGTGTAGGTGCCCACATTCTTGATCGGCTCGTCGATGACGACCTTGCGCTTGTCGATCTCGATGCCGGTTTCCTTCTTGAGGGTCTCGGCGATCTCCTGATTGGTGACAGCGCCGAACAGGCGGCCATTTCCGCCGCCCTTGGCCGGGACGGTGAGAACCAGCGCCTTGAGCCGCTTGGAGATCTCCATGGCCTCGGCCCGCTCCCGGGCCTGCCGCTCCTGAGTGGCCTTGTCGTTCATCCGCATGGTATTGATGGCGTCGGGGGTGGCCTCGATGGCCAGCTTTCTGGGCAGCATGAAGTTTCTGGCGTAGCCGTCGGAAACCTCGATCATCTGGCCCTTTTTGCCCTTGCCCTTTACATCCGCAGTCAAAATCACTTTCATATCAATCTACTCCTTTTTTGGGATATGGTTTACACATCAAAATATCGGTCGATGGAGGCGATGAGCCGATCCAGCGCCTCCTGCACGGTGCAGTTTTTCACCTGCGCCCCGGCGGTTGCCGCATTGCCGCCGCCGCCCAGCGCTTCCAGAATCACCTGAACATTCACATCGCCGATGGAACGGGCGGAAATAATCACCTGATCGTCGCTGGGATACAGCACGAAGGAGCTGCGGAAGCCCGTAATATTCAGCAGCTCGTCGGCGGCCTGGGCCGCCAGAGGCCGGGAGGTGGTGGTATTGAGGGCCGCAATGGCAATATCTCCCCGATACACCCGGGCAGATTTGATGATCTGATACCGGGCCATGGTGGTGGAGAGGTCGCTTTGCAGCAGCTTTTTCACCTCGATGGGGTCGGCGCCCAGCCGCCGCAGGAAGGCCGCCGCCTCGAAGGTACGCTCGCCCACCCGGACATTGAAGCTCTTGGTGTCCAGAAAAATACCGGCCAGCAGGCTCTTGGCCTCAATGGGCATCACATCCGCAGGCTCCACCGCATATTGCAGCAGCTCCGTCACCAGCTCCGAGGCGGAGGAGGCGTAAGGCTCGTGGAAATTGACCACCACGGGGCTGATATAATCGGCGGCCCTGCGGTGATGGTCGATGACGCAGACCTTGGGAATGGCCTCCAGAAGGGGCTGACATTCCACCTGATCCGGGCGGTTGGTATCCACCACGATCAGCACACTGGAGGCATCGCACAGCAGCAGGGCATCCTGACAGGAGATGAACACATCCTTGTAATCCCCCACCGCCAGAATTTCCTGCACCAGCCGCTGGGACACATTTTTTTCCAAATCCAGCACGATGCGGAAGGGCTTCTGCTTCTTCCGGCACAGGCAGGCCACGCCCATGGCCGCACCCACGGCATCCAGATCCGCCATTCGGTGGCCCATGATAAAGACCTGACTGGAATTTCCGATCAGCTCCATCAGGGAATTGGCGGTGACCCGGGAGCGCACCTTGCTGCGGTGGGCGGATTCTCTGGCTCTGCCGCCGTAGAAGTTGAAGTTCAGCCGATCCTTGATGACGGCCTGATCGCCGCCCCGGCTCAGGCTCATTTCAATGGCCAGCGCCGCAAAATCATAGCTTTCCTCGAAGGTCACGCCGTCCACACCCAGACCGAAGCTGATGGAGGCCGCCACGCCGCTGGGGCTGACCACCTGATGGATCTGCTCCAGCATGGAGAATTTGTCATCGATGGCGTCCTGAAGATCCCGCTTTTCAAAGACGAACAGATAGCGGTTGCGCTCCATCCGCCGCAGGAGGCCGTGATAGCCCTCGGCCCAGCGGGTGATGACATCGTTGATGTCCGCATTGAGGGTGGAAATGGCGCTTTCCGACAGGTTTTTGGTCAGCTCCTCGTAGTTGTCCACCAGAATCAGGGACACCACCGGTCTGGAGCGGATATATTCGTCCCGGATCTCGTAGAGGTCGCTGAGATCTGCGAAATACAGCGCCGCCAGCAGGGTCTGCTCCGGATCGTCGCCGTGGACGGTGGTGCCGTAGACCCGGTAGCGGCGGCCCGCCAGCTGGACATCATAGGGGTATTCGCTCTTGCCGGAGCCGAGCCAGTCCATGGTAAAGGCCGGCAGCAGATCCGTGATCTTCTGCTCTGTCATACTTTCCTTCATGCCGGAGCATTTGACAAAGGACTCGTTGGCCCACAGAACCGTCCCGTCTCCCAGACGGGTCAGCAGCATGGGGAAGGGGGCCTTGCCTCCGTCGGTAGTCCCCAGCGTATTGGTGGCCGACAGGATATAGGCCTCCAGCTCCTTGCGCCGCCGAGCCTTGCTCATGCGGTAAAAGACATACAGCAGCACCGTGACCGCTGCCTCGACAGCCGACAGGATGGGCCGCTCCAGCCACAGATCCGCCACGGAAAACAGCGCCATCACGGCAAAATAAATGCCCATTCCCGGCTGAATCAGCCGTCCAAGCTTTCGATTCATCTGTTCCTCCTCCTTCAGACGGGCGTTTCGGCCCGACATCATCCATCGTACCCGTTATTATACCAAAAGCGCCGCCAAGGTGCAACCACACATTTTGATTTTCTCTTTTGCCCGGGGATAAAATAAAAGTGTACATTTGTCCGTGGCTATGCTATAATGGAACCAGCGTGTGCCGGATGGGCAGATCCGCACAAGAACCGTCCCCGCTTCTCACGGCTGGGACGAACAGAAAACGCATAGCTTGACGCAGGCAGTTTTCCAGCCTGAGGGGCGATTCAGGGCCCGGAGGACGGAAGCTGGCTGCTTGGTTTTGGTCTGCAATTTTTGCGGCCCACTCTCATTTTGAAAGGAGTTTTGAATTTCATTGGCAGAAAAATTGAAAATTATCCCTCTGGGCGGTCTGGACGAGATCGGTAAGAACATCACCGTTCTGGAGTATGGCAAGGACATGATCGTCATCGACTGCGGCGTGGCATTTCCCGAGGAGGATATGTACGGCGTGGATCTGGTCATCCCCGATTTCAGCTATCTGGTGAAAAATGCCGGAAAGCTCCGGGGTATGTTCATCACCCATGGGCATGAAGACCATATCGGCTCCATCCCCTACTGTATGCAGCAGGTCAGCTGCCCCATTCACGGCACCGCCATGACCAACGGCCTGATCCGGCTCAAGCTGGAGGAGCATGGTCTGTCTCAGAAAGTCCGTCTGGTCACCCACAAGCCCGGGGATGTGGTTCGGGCCGGCTGCTTCAGCGTGGAGTTCATCCATGTGAACCACTCCATCGCCGATGCCGTGGCCTTCGCCATCAAGACCCCCGTGGGTACGGTGGTCATGACCGGCGACTTCAAGATCGACCCCTCCTCCGCCGACGGCATGATCGATCTGGGTCGGCTGGGTGAGCTGGGCAAGCAGGGCGTTCTGGCCCTTCTGGCCGATTCCACCAATGTGGAGCGGGCCGGCTACACCCCCAGCGAAAATATCGTGGCCGAAAGTCTGGATCGGCAGTTCAAAAACTGCGATCAGCGGATCGTGGTCACCACCTTCGCCTCCAATATGTACCGCATTCAGGCGGTGCTGGCTACCGCCCACCGCTATGGCAGGAAGGTGGCCGTCACCGGGCGCAGCATGGAAAATGTGCTGAAGGTCGCCTCGGAGCTGGGCTATCTCAAGGTTCCGGCCAACACCATCGTGGATCTGGCGGCGGTCAAGAGCCTGCCCAAGAACAAGGTGGTCATCGTTTCCACCGGCTCTCAGGGCGAAAATATGTCCGCCCTCTACCGCATGGCCTTCAACACCCACAAGCAGATCGAGATCCAGCCCAAGGATCGGATCATCATCTCCGCCTCCGCCATTCCCGGCAACGAGAAGGCCATCAGCAAGATCATCAACGAGCTGTACCGCAAGGGTGCGGATGTGGTCTATGAAAAGAGTCAGGGCCTCCATGTCTCCGGCCACGCCTGTCAGGAGGAGCTGAAGATCATCCATGCCCTGTGCAGACCCAGATTCTTCATCCCCGTCCACGGCGAACAGCGCCACCTCCAGCAGCACGCCCGTCTGGCGGTGAGCATGGGCATGAAGCCCAGCCATGTGCTGATCGGCGAGATCGGCTCCCAGTTTGAGCTGAGTGCCAGAAGCTGCAAGATCACCGACATGGTACCCGCCGGCAAGGTGCTGGTGGACGGCACCGGTGTGGGCGATGTGGGCAGCGTGGTGCTGCGGGATCGCAAGCATCTGGCTCAGGACGGCATGGTGGTGGTCTGCGTCAACCTCAGCGCCCAGAGCGGCGACATCATCACCGGGCCGGACATCATCACCAGAGGCTTCATCTACGTCAAGGAGTCCGAGGATCTGATGGAGGCGCTGCGGCAGGTGGCCATCGAGGCCGTGAGCCGCTGCCAGCGCAAGAACATCCGGGACTGGTCTACCATCAAGTCCGCCATCAAAAACGATCTCAGCGGCTATCTCTACAAGACCACCAAGCGCAATCCCATGATTCTGCCTGTCATCATGGAAATCTGATTTTTTCTGATTCTGCTCCACAGAGCCGTCGGCTCTGTGGAGTTTTTTTGCAAAAAAATCCCCTGCCTCCGAAGAAGCAGGGGAAGGATTCAGGCTTTAGGCCTCGTAAATGGCCTTGCAGGCCCGCATGGTCATGTAGCAGTCGTACTTGCTGACGATCTCCATGGGAGCGTGCATACACAGCACGGGGGTACCGGCGTCCACGGTCACGATGTTGCGGTTTGCCATATAGGCTGCAACGGTGCCGCCGCCGCCCTGATCGACCTTGCCCAGCGTGGCGATCTGCCAATCCACGCCCGCCGCATCCAGAACGCTGCGGACATGGCCCATGGCCTCTGCGGAGGCGTCGGAGGCGCCGCCCTTACCCCGGGAGCCGGTGTACTTGCAGATGCCCACACCGTAGTTGAGCTTGGAGTTGTTCCGCAGCTCGCAGGTCTCGGGGAAGTTGGGGTCGAAGGCATTGGAGACATCGGCGCTGAGGCAGAAGGAATGGGCGAAGCAGTGATCCAGCTTCACGCCCTGAGCGTCGCACAGCATCCCCATGAAATACTCGAAGAACTGGCTCTGCATACCGGAGATGCCCACGGAGCCGATTTCTTCCTTGTCGGCCAGGATGCACACGGCGGTGTGCTTGGGGGTCCCCATATCCAGCAGGGGCAGGATCTCCGCATAGGCGCAGACACGGTCATCATGGCCGTAGCCGCCCAGCAGGCTCCGATCCAGACCCACCTCACGGCAGGGGCCGGCGGGAACGATGTTCAGCTCGGCGGAGAGGAAGTCCTCCTCCACCAGACCGTACTTCTCGTTGAGCATCCGCATGATGTTGAGCTTGACCAGATCGCTCCCCTCGCCCACCAGAGGCTCGGTGCCGAGGATCACATTGAGCTGCTCGCCTTCAATGGCCTTGGCAGCGGTCTTGCCCATCTGGTCAGCGGCCAGATGCACCAGCAGGTCGGAGATGACCAGGATCGGCTCGGAGGGATCCTCACCGATGGTGATGTTCACCATGGCGCCGTCCTTGCGGTAGACCACGCCGTGGAGGGCCAGAGGGATGGTCACCCACTGATACTTCTTGATGCCGCCGTAGTAGTGGGTCTTGAAGTAGCAGATCTCGCTGTCCTCGTAGAGGGGGTTGGGCTTGAGATCCATCCGGGGAGAATCCACATGGGCGGCGCAGATGTTGGCGCCCTCAGCCAGAGATTCCTCGCCGATGACGGCGACGATGACGCTCTTATTGCGGTTGTTGTAATAGACCTTGTCACCGGGCTGGAGCTTCATGCCGGGGACCATGGGCTTGAAGCCATGCTTTTCGGCCTGCTCCACCGTCCATGCGGTGGCCTCCCGCTCCATCTTGCAGGTGGAGAGGAATTCCATATAGCCCTTGCAGTAGTCCTCCATTTCCCGGCGCATCTCGTCGGTCATGGACTGGTATCCGTTTTTGGGTGCAGCCAGCAGGCTGGACTGCAATTCTTTGATATCCATCAGTTAGTCTCCTTTGCAGAAATATTCTGCTATCATTATACAAAACCTGTCCGAAAATGCAAGAACATTGTTTGGAAAGGTTCTGCTTTACAAAAAGGCGGTATTTGTGCTAGAATGGAGCAGAAAGAGGTTGATTGCACATGGAATGGATTACAAATTCCCCGGAGGAAACGGAAAACCTCGGTGCAGCGCTGGCAAAGACTCTGCGCCCCGGGACCGTGATCGCCTATCGGGGGGATCTGGGGGCCGGGAAAACGGCCTTCACCCGGGGACTGGCCCGGGGGCTGGGGGTGACGGAGATCGTCACAAGCCCCACCTATACCATTGTAAACGAGTATCTGGGGGGTCGGCTGCCCCTGTTCCATTTTGATATGTACCGGCTCGGCTCGGAGGAAGAGCTGTTCGACATCGGCTGGGAGGACTATCTGGAGCGGGGCGGGGTCTGCGCCGTGGAGTGGAGCGAGAATGTGTGGGAGGCCATGGAGCAGCCCATCGTCATCACCATCTCCCGGCTGGGCGAGGACCGCCGGAAAATTGAAATCGAAGGAGGCGGATCACTTGCTGATCTTAGCATTTGAAACCTCGGCCAAGGCGGTTTCCGCTGCCATCCACGACGGGGAGCGGCTGCTGGGCGAGAGCTATCAGAATACGGGTCTGACCCACAGCCAGACCCTGATGACCATGGCCCGGGATCTGCTGGAAAACTGCGGCAAGACCCCCGAGGATGTGACGGATCTGGCGGTGGCCGCCGGGCCGGGCAGCTTCACCGGGGTACGCATCGGCGTTTCTGCGGCCAAGGGCTTCGGCTGGGGCGCCCAGCTTCCGGTGTACGGCGTGTCCACGCTGGAGGCCATGGCTCGGAATCTGGGCGTCTGGGAGGGCTATGTCTGCGCCTGCATGGATGCCAGAAGGAGTCAGGTATACAACGCCATTTTCCGGGCGGACGGCGGACAGCTGGAGCGGTTCAGCGAGGATCGAGCCATCTCTCTGGAGGAGCTGCGGCTGGAGCTGGAGCATCTGGACGGGCCGATTTTTCTGGTGGGCGACGGCGCCGTGCTGACCTATGACACGCTGAACGGCGGCGACTTCCAGCTGATCCTAGCGCCGGAGCATCGGCGGCATCAGCGGGCGGCCGGTGTGGCGCTGGCTGGAATTGCGGCAAAAAATCGGGGTGAAAGCGGCGACGGAGCCGGTTTGCAGCCCAATTATCTGAGACTTTCTCAGGCTGAACGAGAGAGACTGGAAAAGCAGAACAAAGGAGAAATTTAAATGAGCAAGGTAACTGTTTTCGATCATCCCCTGATCCAGCACAAGCTGTCCATCCTCCGGGATTCTCAGACCAGCGTCAAGGAATTCCGGGAGCTGGTGGGTGAAATTTCCGCACTGATGTGCTATGAGGCCACCCGGAACCTGCCCACCGAGGAGGTGGAGGTGCAGACCCCCATGGGTGTGGCAAAGTGTCGGCGGCTGGCCGGTAAGAAGCTGGCCATTGTGCCGATCCTCCGGGCCGGTCTGGGCATGGTGGATCGGATGGTGGATCTGATCCCTGCGGCAAAGATCGGGCATATCGGTCTGTATCGGGATCCCGAGACCCACAAGCCTGTGGAATACTACTGCAAGCTGCCCGACGATGTGGGCAATCGGCAGGTATTTCTGGTGGATCCCATGCTGGCCACCGGCGGAAGTGCCGTGGCTGCCATTGATTTCCTGAAGGAGCATGGCTGCCGCAACATCATTATGATGAATATCATTGGCTGTCCCGAGGGCATTGCAGCGGTACAGGCGGCCCATCCGGATGTGGATATTTTCCTTGCCGGCTGCGATGAGCGGCTGAACGAGAATGCCTACATCATCCCCGGTCTGGGCGATGCCGGCGACCGGATTTTCGGCACCAAATA
>SAMEA104404103__coassemble_946_pt1 | contig 19143 bp, 5 predicted proteins | sample SAMEA104404103__metabat2_low_PE_016 | metagenome-assembled genome bin SAMEA104404103 (sample SAMEA104404103) | Balaenoptera acutorostrata | reverse complement strand
TCCATGACCTTCCCCAGCACCTTGGGCAGCAGCGCTGTAATGGTACCATCCAGCGTGATTGATCCTGTTGTTTTCATGCAATTCCTCCTTTTCTTTCGCCTTTATCCCCAAAAGGGATGGAATTTGCACCTCTGTGTGCAAGGATTCCGTTTTTCGGGAAAATTTCCTGCATCCAAAGGCATCCTATGACAGCCCGTGTCCTTTCTCCACTATGCTTTGCGGACGGGGCGGCCTCTCCACCTGCGTTCACAGCCAGCCGCAGCCCAAAAGACTGCGTCCGAGGAAGTGCAAGCAGATCCGCTTGCAAGAAAAAAGGTCTGCCACAGAATACAGCTTCTGCGGCAGACCCCTATTCGATCTATTTTGCTTGATTTTACTGATTGATGAACCGGATCAGCATGACGGCCACCTGTGCACGGGTCGCAGTCCCCTGAGGGCTTAACATCTTGTTGCCGATTCCGATGATGACGCCGCTTTCCACGGCCCAGATCATGGCATCCCTTGCATAATCACTGACCAGATCTGCATCGCCAAACTCCAATTTGGTACCGCTGTGCTTGGGGCTGCCTGCATAGCGGTACAGCATAACCGCCAGCTGCTCACGGGTCAGAAGAAGCTCCGGAGCGTACTCTGTTGGGCTCACACCGACAACAACTCCCGCCTCATAGGCCCAGCACACGCTATCAAAATACCAGCTCTCTGCCGATACATCCGTAAAGACCGTGCTTCTGTTTGCCTTGGGGCCGCCCTCCAGATTGTATAGTACCTGCGCCAGCATGGCCCGGGTCATCCCCAGATCGGGGCCGAAGCTGCTGGACGAGGTGCCTATATAGAGCAGGCGGCTGGTCACAAAGTCGATGGCATCAGCGGCCCAGTGCGCCTTGGCGTCGGTAAAATCCTTCGGGTTGTGAAGAACACGGATGGTCGTCCCATGGGGGATGGTGACCGTCAGCCCTGTCTCTGTCTGCTTGGTGTTTCGGATGATTTGCTCTGTACCGTCCGGAGAAACGATGACCACCACATCCCCACTGGTCACATTCTTTACAGGTACCGTGACATGGGCAGGCTTCTGATTATCGGTATCGATCTGAATACGCAGGCGGCTGTCCGCCACGACGGGCGTCACCGGAAGTGCGACAGGCTTCTCTGTCCCGCCGGGAACGGTGACCAAAATGGTATCCGTCTCATCGGGCTTCTCAGGCTTGGGACTGCTGCTTTGGAAGTAAGCGGCAGCCGTAACCGAGCCGTCCGGCATGGCAAACTGAATGGAAGGCTGTCCGGGATCGGAGACCGAGGCCCCCTCCAAGATCCAGTGGCTAAAGCTGTAACCGTCGTCAGGTACTGCGGTCAGGCTGACCATCTGACCGGGAGCATAAACGCCTCCCCCAATCGTGGTGCCGCCCACCGTACTGCCCACGGAAACGGTATGCTCAGGTGTGGTACCCAATGTGCCGAAGGCAGCGGCTGCGGTCATGGCCGCCGTGTCGGTGACCTGAAGCATCCCCACCAAATACCCCTCACTGCCCTGTGCGAAGACGGCGGTTCCGTCCTCCTCGATCCGGGCGCTGCCATATACGGGATGCACCTCCCATTTTACAAGGTCACGGGCAAGCTGAAACCGATTTCCCCCCTCGGTGGCCGCAGCCAGACTGAGCTGGCCGGAGACATCGCCATCCCGGGTATTGATATTTCCATCGGAATAGAGGACATCGTCAAGATAGATATACAGCTGCTCCACACGGCTGAGGCCTGCGTGGTTCACCTTAGCGGTATGGCTTACGCTGTTCCCGGCCTCGTCCGCTGCGGTTATGGTGACGATATGGCTGGATATGCTCTGATCCAGCCTGACCGGCATGGTAAAGCAGCCATTGGCATCCATTTTCTGGGTGAGAGGCTGACGATCCATGACTGTAACGCCATCGGAGACCACCGTAAAGATCGTTCCGGGATCTGTGATTCCGGTTATGACCAATGTACCGTCCTCGGCAAAGGTGGAGCCATGGATGGGAGCGCTGATCATCAGCCGGGGTTCTGTTGTATCCACCGTGAAGGCGTATTTCTCATAGAAGGAGTCGCCGGTGGCGTCCCTGCCCCAAAGCTCAAAGACATACTCATTGTCCGGAAGATCGGTAAGCGGAACAGTGAGAGCGTCAGCATGATCGAAGGTTCCGTAATACCCTTCCCGTTTTTCATGGTAGCCGTTGGCAATGCTCCAAACTCCGGTCAGAGGCTCGTTGGAGCTGACCGTAAATGTGACATCTCCATCGCTGTATCGGGTGTCAGGCATACTGGAGGCGATATGTACATCGGCCTTGGTGGGGGCGGCCACGGTTACAGCCTCTGTTCTGGTCTGCGCACTGAGAAGCCGATAACATTGCCCGGTTTGATGATCCTGTATATCCCGGAAGGCCTGCACCCCCATGGTATACCTGCTCCCAGCGGTAAGGGCTGCCAGCTTTGCGCCGTCCTCGATGGGTTTTCCCTGATCGTCAAGGACGGGATCCCCGTTTTCATCGGTCTGGATGGTGGGGATGCTGTAACTGCCGCCAGTCACAAGGCGGTTATCCCGGATCTCGTCCTTGGGGATCTCCACATCGGCAAAGTCCGTGGGCTGTCCCGCTTCATCATAAACGGTGACCAGATAGCCATCCACCGAATCCGGGAGGCTGTCCAGCACAGCGGCCAGATGGAGATCGCCTGCATTGACGGCCTGCGTGACCTTGGGCGGTTCGGGCTGCTGGTCATTGCGATAGGTGAGGGTGTTTTCCGTCACCGCATAGTCATTGACGACGCCCTCCTGCGAATAGACCGCACGGACATAGTATCGGCCACTGGGCAGACCGGCAGGAATGGCGCAGGACACCTTCCCAGAGACAATGTCCTCCCGGTCGCAATAGGTTTCCAGCAGCACCCCTGCCTGACCGGTTTCGGAGGTGCGATCACCGATCGGCTCCTGTGTCTCCGTCAGATAGAAGGTGACCGTATCCAACTGCTCCAGCTGGTTCCCGGAGTAGTGGATTTGCAGCCCGTCCTCCCCTTGGGAAACACGGATGGAATCGATTTGAGGGATGGGAGCTGCCGCCAGCAAGGTGACGTCGGCAGCAACCGGCGTATCGATGATGAACTCTCTGGAGCTGCCCTTCTTGCAGGTCATGGCCAGCGTCGCCTTGCCCGTTTCGGGGTCAAAGGTCAGATTCGCATTGGCGTCAGAATTGACTGCTGCATCCGCCCCCCGCTGGTACAGCTTCAGACCCTTCGGAAGCCCCTTCATCTGTTCGAACAGGGACCGTGCATGATCGCAGCTGTCGGCGGGATAGAGCAGGGTGATGACCTCATCGGTGGTGCCGGCGGTGATGATTTTATGCTTCCGACGATCTTGCTGGGAGCTGATGGAGGCCTCGCCCATCAGAACCGGGACTGTCTTTAAATCGTCTGCCAAGGTGGCAGAGGCCGACAGGGACAGATTGGTTCCGACCCGCATATAGAGGTTTTCCCCGGCTTTTTCATCATATCCGAGGAGGATCGGCTCCAGTCCCAGAAGTCCGGGCAAAAGCTCCGGATAGGTCGGCTCTGCGCCGCCTGCATTGGTGCCGAAATCAAAGCTGTCCGGCTCCCCCCAATGGTACATCAAGCCGAGGGTGATGCCAATGGCCTGAATAGCGCCCCAGACATGGTCGCTGTTGAAGCCCAGATTGGCGCCGCCTACCTCCACACCGCCCACCAAGCCCACATAATCCGGGATGCGGACAGCGGCTCGCAGGAACGCTTCAAAGAACACATCGTCGTCGGCCCGCTCATCCACCACAATATAACCGCCGCCCTGAACCACCTGAAAAAGATCCGCAGTCAGCGCCAGATGGAAATACCAGTTGGGGAGCCATTGCAGCTTCAAGCCCGCATAGGGAACCACAGGAGGAACGGTTCGGGGCAGCTTTGCAAGGCGCATATTGCTCATGGATACGCTGATCCCCTGAAGGGAAAACATGGCGTCTGCCTGACAGCTCATCACCTCCACCACTTTCAGGTAGAGCCGCAGTAATATCTGGATGGTGGGCAGCTTATCCGTGCAAATGACCGTATCATAAATATGATTCAGGCCGCCGCCACCGCCGGTGATCCGCACCGTTCCGGCGGGATCGACCATCAGCCCCGGGCCGCTGGGGATATTGCAGAAAATGAAGATCTTGTTGAGGATCGGGATCTGATTTTCAGCGCTGAGAACCTCCAGCTCCACACCGAACTCCAGATCTCCGAATTTTAAGCTGCCATCCACGGCAAAGTTATAGTTGCGGATGGTATTGATGTTGATATGGGCGTGGATCTTGGGCATGGAGGCGGAATAGGACGGCAGCGTGGCAGTTGTATCCAGATGGAACCCATAATAGCCGCAGAACTCCTGACCGTCCTCGCCCTGAGCAGGTACAAAGGCAAACAGCACATCCTGAACAAGGATCTGCACATCCGCTGCCCCCTGCTGGTTGAGGTAGAGCTGATCCGCCGACAAGTCATTGTTCGGGCCAAAAAGGGAGTCTGCCCGGCTTCTCAATGTGTTGTGGCGCAGATAGGTGGGAGAGCTGGTGTTCATATCAATGGAGGAGAAGGCATTCTTGATCCGATCCAGCGCACCGCCGTGGGCGCCGTCCTTGAAATCGAAGCTCTTGGGGAGAAGCACCCCCAGCAAATCAAAGCCGCCGGTAAAAGAAACCGTTTTTCCCACGACCCGTCCCTCTGCGTCAAGGAACTGGCCCATGATCCCGAAGCTGAGGTGGAACACCGAGCCGGCAATGCTCTGGAGCAGCTGGAGGCCGTCGTCCCCCCAAACGAGCGTGATATAGGAGACATTGGGCTTTTCGATCCGTCTGCCATTGAGATCATAGCTCAGGAGATCATATTCTGTCCCATCCTCGATCGCTGTGAAAGCCGCCGGGACAGAGGCGATGTGGGTGCGTTCCCCGGAGGTGTAGATGGATCCGTCAAAGTCCACCAAAATGGTGTTTTCCCCTTCCAGATCCACGCCGCTGGTGTCATAGCCCTGATAGTAGATCTTTACCGTTCCCTCCTGAAAATCCAGACATTGGTTGACGGTAATGACCTCGTTGGCGCCGCTGCCTGCCTTGCCGGTCAGGCAGAGTATCTCCTCAAAGCCGTTGGTGGTGGCTTCAAAGCAGCCCCGAAGCTCCAGCAGGAACTCGGTGTACTCGGAGGCATGATCCTTTTTGTAGGCCGCAAGCTCCGCCTCGTCCTGAAAGGACATGATCCGATATGTTTTTCCTTCGGTCTGCACCACCGCAGCGATGCCATAGAAGTTGTTTCGGTAAGCCTCGTCCTCGGAAAATACCAGCCTCAGCGCCTGAGAGGTATATTCCAGAGGGGTTCCCTTCGGAACGATATGATCCTCGTAGGCCGAGGAGGCCCACTTGATATATACATGGTAGGTACCCGGTACATAAGTCTCCGGCAGGAACAGAGTCAGCGTCCCGGCCTCCTCGTCGATCATAATATCCTCATGCCGGACATCATATTGGTGCAGCCCATCATCCGACTTCAGAGAAATGCGGTAGTTGGCCCGGTTTTCCAGCAGATTCAGATTCGTCCCCGTGATCATAAATCGGTTTCCCCCCTTGTGATACAGGATCTGGGGATCTGCGCCGGTAAAGGTCACCTGAGGAAGATTGCCGTCGCCGCCGGGGCAAAGCACATAGAAGCTGCGGGTGCCGATCAGATTGGCCGAGGATAGCTGCATCCCTCTCGTCAGATCGTGGGCACGAAGCTCTATCCGCCGATAACTGGCCGTATCGGAAACATCTGCTTTGAATTGGAGGGTGAGATTTTCCACCTTCCCGGCTGAAAGATCCTTGAGCGGAACCGTGTATGGCTGACTGCCGGAGGGCGGCTCCTCCAAGGGGGTGCCGTCCATCTTCAGGGCCGTGATGCCGGGCGTGGTATAGGCCGCAATGGCCACATTGGGAAGATCCAGTTTGGAGAAGTTCTCCACATTCAGATTGACCGAGAAGGTGGCCTCTCCTCTGGCGTTGTCCTGCGGCTGATAGTTCTTCTTATCCGGGGTCAGCGTCAGGGAGCTGGGGGCGACCAGATTGAATGCAACGCTTTCCCGGAGATCCACATGATAGTTGGAATAAACACCGTAATAACAGCTGAAGCTGCTGCCCTCCGCTCCCACGGTACCCAGATCGTTATAAATGGCATAGGCGCTGTCCGCCGTGGCATACTTGAGATTCTGGGCGTTGGTAAAGGTCATGGAGGGGTCGGGGGTATAGTCAAACACCGTGGCGGCCAGATTGTTCCAATGACCGAATACCGCCCGATAGGCTGTGGGATTCACCGTATAGGCCGCAATGGCCGCAGGCCCGTTGGTATCCGCAGCATAGATGCTCTCCGGGAAGTAGTTCTCCTGCCGTTCAATGGCAGTCTCCTGCTCATACACCCGGACGGCACCGGCGGCGTCGTTGACATGGTAGAAGCCATAGTCCTGATCGTCCAGAGCCGTGTCAAACAGGATCCGGGATCTGATGCTTGCAGGGTCGCCCCGCTGCACCTCCGCCCGGTAGGAAATGGAAACCATACCGTGCTGATTGCTGGCAGTATTCGGCACCTCAATGGTCTGCGTGAACAGGATCCCGTCCACAGACCATGTGGAAACGATGCTGTCCTGAAGCCGGGTAACGGCAACCTCGCTGCTGTCCAGCCCCATGAAGCCGTAGTTTCCCCCGAACACATACTCCCGGGTCTGTCCATTCCGTGTGATTTGGAAGGAGGTGAAGGAGGTATCATACGCCCCGGTGCGGTAGAGCAATTCCTTGTTGTTATCGGATTTTTTCAGTCGGTCTCCCTCTGCCGTTCGGATGGAGAAGCCGCCGTTTTTTGACGAGACATGGACGATAATGTTTTCATTCTGGAGACTGTATACTTCCGGCTCTGCCGCCTGTGCCGCCAGCGGTGTGCTGAGGGGCAAAAGCAGGCTGATGCACAGAAGAAAGGACAGAAATTTTTTCATGCGATCTTCTCCTCTCTGCAACGGTTCTCACTCGATCACTGGATCAGGAGGTGGGTGAGAAAGACCTCCCGATCCTGACGAAGCACATAGATCGTGTACCAGCCGTTTTCGCTGAAATGATAGGAATATTGGTCACTGGAGCCAGTTTTGGTTCCGGCGGCAGGCAGAGGCTCCATGTAGGGCTTCATTTCCCCCACTGTGTAAAAGCCCTTGGTACAGTATACCTGATACGGTTCAAAGGCCGGGCCGGTCACGGACGCCTCCGGGAGACTGACCAGAATGGGATAGGTTCCCTTGGTCGTACTGATGACACCGGTATGTTTGGCAAAGGCTCCATTCACCAAAACCGTGGTGAGTTCCCCGGGAAAAACCGTCAGATACCGCTCACGGGTGGTTTTGTTTCCCGCCTCGTCCACCGCAGTCACAGTGTAGGGATAGCTGTCCGCCCGGTCAAAGGCTGGGGGCAGCTCCTCCTTGTTCAGCTCCACTCGAAGGTCAGCTTCTGCGGTGACATGATCGTATACCTTCAAGCCGCTCATCAGAAGCTCGTCCAGCGCTTCGGGAGAGAGCTTGCTGCCCTGACGGAGATAGACATAGCTGGACTCTGTCAGAATGACGGGTGCCTCCGTATCGCCGGAGCCTGCCACCGCTTGGCAGAGTTTCCGATTTCCTGCCCGATCCGTGACGCTTATGGTATAGAATCCGTTTTTCGCTGCGGTAATCAGAAGCTCCCCGCCGTCTTTTTCGGAGATCTCCGTCCCACCGGTCAGCCCTTCGGGAAGCTTCACCGTGACGGGCTTGTTTGTCCGGAGGACAAAGCTTCCGCCGTTTTCATGGGGCTGATACGCCCCGAGGAACACCTCCAGAGGGGTCGTGTCCAAGGTCTGCACCTCCGCTTCGACAGCGGTAATATTTCCGGCCTCGTCGGTGAAGGTGTAGGCGTAGACACGGTTTTCAAAGACCGTGACATCCATGGGATCCTCCTCTGTGACCGCTCTGGCTCCATGGTACACGGTTTCTCCGGGGGCATAGGCGGTGATCCGAGCGGCATAGGGGGAGGCGGCGTCGGCCCGACGCAGCTCCGTTACGGACAGCCTGATCTCCGGGGGATCCGGATCGATGGTTCCCGTGGGAATCTCCAGCACCATCGGTATCCCGGAAAGGCCGCTGAGATCGGTGTACTGAAGGGATACAGAAGCATCCTTTGTGAACACCACCCGGGCCGCCTGACTGCCCTCCCGGATCAGGGTGACGCCATCATCCGGGGTGATCGGACGGGTCTTGTCCCCTTCCCTGACGCTCAGGCTCATAGTCCGAATGATCTTATCGAAGGAGATATGGGCCGTGATCTCCCGATTGGTTCGGGCGGGAGGGGTTGTCTGGCTCCCCTGTCCATAGGGGGTGTAAGCTGTGAGGGTGGCCGCAGGTATGTTCCTGTCGATCCCGGTGATTTCCACCGTATGCGTGACCAGATTGCCGCAGCGATCCCGGAACACAAAGGCCAGATTTCCGTTATCCGTCGCTGTGTAAACAAATTTTCCATTCTCCCGGGTCACATTCCCCGGAGAGACGACCTGAATATCCGCAAAGCTGCTGTGATCGTCAGTGACCTCCAGACTGAGCTTTACGCCTCCGTAACCCAGAGCCTCTTTTTGGACATCCCGGACAGTGGGCGGCGTATGGTCAATGGAAAACCCTCCGTCAAAGTCCATTCTGGGGCTTTTCTCATTGTATTCGTCGATCAGGATCAGAGAAAATGCGGCGGTAGATTCAGTCACTGTGAGGAAGTTGTCGGAAATGGAAACGCCGTCTATCACGGCATTCTGCGCCGAAGCATACTCCAGCTGAGAGGCGTCCCCGGCGAGCGGCAGCAGAACCGTTTTGACTCGGTTGGGAGTGGTCGTAGAGGTGCTGATCTGGAATTTTACCGCAGGCCCGTAGAGATCGGCAAGATCCTTGTGGGTGTGGTCGGCATCCGCTGCATCCAGAAAGCCCACGGTTTCGATGCGGCCATTCCGTTCTCCGAACAGCGTGATGGAAAGATCCGGGGGATCGGTATACCGAGCGGCGCTCTTTCGGATCTCAGCCGTCAGTGTCACAGGGTACTCCTGTACATTCCCTTGATCGTCGGTGATGTTCAGCAGCTTGACCGTCCCCACAGGGTCGGCTGGGGAGAAGGTATAGGTGTTGCTGCCCACCACAGAGCGGCTGGGATCCTTGGCCTCTACGGTCACGGTGGCATAGCCTTCCGTGTAGGTGTTTCCTTCCGCATCGGTATGGAGGCCATTGGGATAATCCCAGATCTGCTCCAGCTCTGCCGGCTCCCGATTGCCCAATACGCTCACCAACCGCTCCGTCAGGTTTCCTGCGTCGTTTTTTATCAGGACTTTGAAAAGTCCGTTCTTCGTCACATGGAGCGTGACCTCGGTGTAGAATTCCCCGAAGCTGCCCCGGGTGCCATCCGGAAGGCGGATGGATGCTTCGCCGGAGGTGAGGTGGGGCGGAAGATGCGGGATGCCGTCCTCTCTGTATGCGTAGTCCTCTGCCGTGGGCAGCTCTATCTGGAAGGGGTTACCGGACAGGGATCTGATCCGGACTTGGCAGCCGTTCTGACCGTTCTCCCCTGCGCTCGGGTAGGAAAGTTCCAGGTTATCTCCAAAGAAGGCATCCTCGGGAACCGTGAAGGACAGGGGCCAGATGTCCCCGAAGGCGTCCCGAAGGTTCAGGGTGTAGGAACCAGAGGTGTAGATGGGCAGCGCACCTACCCATGGCGTCCGCTCCCCGGGAAAACGGAAGCCTGCCCGATTGCCCACCTCCCGGTGATCCAGCTCCACGGGAACAGCCGGGGCACTGAGCTGCACCCCCAGTGCCGGGTAGAAAATGGGGTCTGTTGGGCAGTTCTGCTCTCCCCCGGCTCCCTCATAGAAAAGCTCCCCGGTCAACTCCACCGGCCGGATATTGAGTTCGGGGGAAGTCATCGGATCCGACACATTTCCAACGGAATCGGTATAGGAGAGGGACAGGCTGCCGTTGTAGCCGCCGCTGTCCTTGGGAGCGATCAGCTCCAATGTAACATCTGCCAGACGATTTTCATTTCGCCGGGTAAAGCCGAAGGATACGAGGCCGGGAACGGCGTCGGGTGCAAAGCCCTGATCGGAGGTTTCACCGGGAATACGGAACCAGCCCTCCGAGTCGGTACGCAGGCCGTAGGGCTTCAGCTTCTCCGTGTAGGCATCGTCATAGCGGAAGCGGAGACAGTCCGGCAGGGTGTCGGCGTCGATGAAGGCATCCTCCAGCGTGAACCGCAGCAGGGCGTTGCCGTCCGAGGAGGTGCCGACCTTCATATCTTTGATAACAGGCTTGTCATTGTCCAGCTTCTCCGCCTTCAGGAACAGACTTTTCAGCCCACCGTAATCGTCAGCGGCATAAAAAACATGGGTATCGGGATCCTGAATCGCAAGCTGCTCGGGAAGCTCCGTAAACGCCTGCCCATCATGGTGCATGACGGTCAGGGGATTTCCCAGCCGATCCCTTGCACGCTCTATCTGAACGCTGCGGGACTTGGCAAGCCCCTCGGCGGCATCCGGGAGCAGGTTCAGCTCCAGCTCCGGCAGGGTGAAGCTTGCGTCAAACAAAATGGTACGAGGCTCCGAGAGGCCGTCTATCCGATTGAAGCACTGGTAGCGGACGGTGTTCAGCCCCTCCTGAAAGAACTCCAAGGCCGGGTATTCCGTCTTGCCGGAGAAGTCGGACTCTCCGAAGGTGGTAAAGTACATCCAGAGGGCGGCGGCCTGATTGGCGGCCTCCTGATTGGGGTCGGTGGCGTTCCATACCCGGACATAGTTGGGACAGGCGATGGCCAGAGGGGTGTTTCGCAGCGGCGGGTTATCAAAAATGAACTTGCCTGTCCAGATGCCGGCATCGGGATTCACCGTGACGGGGATCACCTGCGTACTGCCCAATTCCTGAGCCGTTTCCAGCTCGGAGCCGTAGACTCGCTTGTGAAGCACCGTTGCGTACTCTTTTTTGGTTTCCGGGTCGATGATCCGATTGCGGCACTGGAAGCCCACCATATAGTCGCTGCCCCGGTGGCCGTACAGCTTGAAGGAGGCCCCCGTGCCTCCTCCGGCGGCAAATTCATCCATACGCTGTGCCGTGGTCTGGAACTTATATCGGGTGCTTACATAGAAGTCGAAGGTCTGACTTCCCTCTACCTCCGGTTGGAAGGCTGCCGGGATGGTGACAAGCTGCTCCTGATCCGTGAGCGCCAGAGGGATCTCGCAGAGCCGCTCGCCGCTGTCGTTGTCCACGATTTCCAGAGAAGTCTTGACCACATCCGACCAACTCAGGGGAAGGCTCCAGCTCGGCTCATGGGGCAGCGTCAGCTGTATGCGAACCTGCCTGCCGCCCACCGTCCGAGGCGCCACCGACGGAAGGCCGATGTCCCCGGCCTGCGGCATTCCCACATCGGAAATATCAGGCTCAAATTCCCAATCCACCGGTGTAACGGTAAAATCCATGGTCAGGTCGTCGGACGAACCGATCCGTACCAGATGCCGGGTAAACTCCCCGATCTCTATGGGTGTATCGATGGGATCCGTGCCTGTCAGCTGCTCCAGCGTGATCCCCTCGCCGGAGATCAGCTTGTAGGAAACCGTGGCGGTATAGCCCTGACTTTTGTCCCCGATATCACCGGCATACTGTGCCATAAAGCCGAGATCCCCGTCAGCAGGCTGAAGGAGGATCCCGTTGGGGCTTTCGCCCGCCGCCTCCTCATAATATTCCCAATTTAAATACTGCCCGCCCTGTATCAGACTGCCATTGAAGGCATTCTGCCGCACCTCCCGGACGGCATAGCCCGAGGGATTGCCCGGATCTTGGATCATGGCGATGGTCGTGGTGTTTGCCGTCGCATGGGGGATCTGTATTTCCCTCCAGACCGAAAGATCCAACGCATCGATATAGCCGCTCTGGTTCTCCGGACTGGTATCTACAATGATACAGGCGGTTTTCAGGCTGTACCGAAGGGGGATGGGCTGGGAGGTAAACGGATTGGACGAGGAGCTGCCGTCCTCGACCGTCCAGACCGCAGCGGTGTCCAGCGTGTCCCCCTTCCGAAGTCCCGATACCGTCAGGGTAAAGGTGGCAGAGGTATCGTCACTGGAGGTGAGGGTCACATGGACTCCGCCGCTGGAATGGTCGGGGGTCACCTCGGAAAAGGAGCCATCGACTGCACTGACCCGGACGGAATAGGGGTCGATGCCGCTGGGATCCCGGAAGGTGACCTGCTGGGACAGGGCAAAGGTATCCGCCCCCTCCGCCTGTAAGACCGGCTCGGAGAAATCCGTGAGGACAGGCGGCGTCAGATCCAGCGTGTAGTCGATAAAGCGGACACAACGATTCACATTACCGGCCTGATCTCTGGCCTCTACGGCCAGCCGAAGCTTCTGGATCTCGGAATTCGGAATCTTGAAGTAGAGATAACTGCCGTAGGTTTCCTCACTGGTATACTGAGGCAGGGGGATCTTCTGAATTTCACAGAAAAGGTGGTTGACCATGGGGATCCATCGCTGCTCCAGCTCCGTCTCTGTCAGCGCACCGCTGGTGGAGACATAGTAGGCGTAGTCCTGTTCCTCCGTGAAAACTGTGGCACCGTCCCGGAGGATCTTAGCGTTTTCCGGGAACCCCATCAGATAGAAGCTGGCATACAGCCCATTCGTTCCGCTGACCTCGATTTGCGGAGATCGGGAATCGTCATCTCGGATGTTGATCGGGATGCAGAATACGGTCGGATCCTGAAACTGGCTGGTCTGAGGGACGATTCGATCCCCGTCTAAGGGCGTTTCCACCAAAGGCGGGAGGGTATCCAGCTGCCACTCCCGGATGGGGTAGCGCTGCTCGGCGTCCAGATCCTGTACCTGTCCCGGCCAGCCGGCGGCGTCCAGAACGGCAGAGGCGTCCACAGAGAGAACGGAGAGCATCTGTCTGCCACCGCCCTCCTTATACATATCCTCCGTAACAGCAACCGGATCGAATCGGACGGTCTGGCCCTCCACATCGGTGCTGTTTGTGACCTTCAAATTTTCTCCGCTGCTGTCTTTCAAATTGAGTACCGCACTGATCGTCCCGGCCTTGGCCGCAATCGGCTCATTGAAGGTCATCACGCAGCGGATGCTGTCTCCGGCCCGCACATAGGGAATGATCTTGTTGTTCTCGTCTACCGCATTGGGAGAACGCTCCAAAGCCACGCTCTCTACCTCGGGCGGCGCCAGATCGAAGCGGACGGGGCCGGTGGAGATCCAGATATCACGATTGGAAATGGGATTGCCCGCCAGATCGGTCAGCAGGTTGTCTACCTGAATCGGATCTGCCTTCATCGTTCCGGCAATGGCTTCTGGCAGCAGCTTCAGTGTGAAGGTTCCGCTGAAATCCCGGCTGCTGTCCAGCGGCACGATCCGATGGATGGTGAAGCTGTTGACCCCCTGATACATTTCGCTGACGGATCCGTAGGTCTGGGGAACCGTGTAGGTAAACTTCATCTGTGTGCCGGAAAGGGTCTGGAAATCGGCATACTGGGTAAGCAGATCCTTTCCGTTGGCGGAGAGTTCAAATTGCAGTCGGGGACTGCGGTTTCCGTCATCGTCTGCGAATCGGATGTACTCGGAAAAATGCAGCGTGAAGGTAAGTTTCGTACCGCTCTTTACATTCTGTGCCGCAGTGGTGTTCCCCTCTGCATCGGTATAGGTGATGTCACAGTGCGTGAAGTGCGGGGGGCGGTCATCGATGAGGTACAGCACCAGATCCTTCATCTGGGTGGCACGGGTCCACCAATGGTGTTCAAAGGTCTGCGCCTTGAAGCTGAGGGTTCTGCCTGTCAAATAGGGGGAGGTGCTGCCGGAGCGGTACAGCCCCATATCGATGAATTTTTTGGAGTTATGGGAGGAAATGGGCGGCCAGCTCTCATTGACGGTCAGATCCGTATAGGGCTGTACCGTATTGGACTTGCCCACGCCGCCCTTGCCCCGGGCGCCATACACATAACGCACACCGGCGTTGGTATTGGTGGCTATGGTGTCTCCCAGATCCATGGACTGCGCCCCGTTGGTCTCAAAATCCTTGTACACGGTGGCACTGTCCAGCGCAATGTCCCCCTCCTGATCGTCCATCTGCGGGAGGTTGATGTAGTTGGCCTGACTATGGCGCAGATCAGCGCCCAGCATAAATTGTCGATTGTTCCACAGGATCCCCGGCAGAACCATCGTGTCCGTCCGCATCGGATCGTAACGCCGGAGGGGTTCCCCCAAGGCAACGGCAGGTGTGGGCAGTATACTCAAAAGCATACAGCTGCACAGAAAAAGAGACAGTATTTGTTTTTTCATGTTGATTTCCTCCCGTTCGATTTTGTTTCATTCCATGGTTTCCCTTGCACCCGGAGGTACATCCGGCCCTGCTTGTATGAAACCAGAAAAACCCAGCGGCTTTTGGGGCCGGTCAGGAAAACTGCCGATGGATACACGCCAAGGCCATCGCCGCTTCTTCCCGCCGGACATATCTGGAGGGACTCGGCAGGATCTCCTGCACCGTGTCCCGGCGGATGGCCCCCGCTTCATCGGAAGATCCGGACGGCTCCCCGGCTGTTTCCCTGCGGAAGGGGCATCGCTCACAGAAGGTCTGCAACATCGCCGTGAGCTGTTCCCATGTGATAAAATCCTCCGGCCCGATGCAATCGTTCCCCCAGACCCCGATCAGCCCCTGAGATACCGCCCAGAAAACAGCCTCCTCGTACCATGCACCCGGGACGGTATCTGCAAAAGCAGCCTGAACCTCCACGCCGGGGCAGCCAGCCATTCGGTAAAGCATGGTCACAAGGGCTGCACGGGTGATCGGGCGGTCGGGCGAGAATATGTGTTCCTCCGTTCCCTGAACGACCCCCAACGCAGTCATGGCCTTGATCGCAGGATAAGACCGATCCTCTGGCTGTACATCCAGATAGCAGAGCAGCTCTCCCCGGTGGAGGGCAGAGGCATTTTGAGAAAGGAGATCGGGCGCAAAGCATCCGTAGCCCGAGGCTGGATCCCAGCCGGGGCTGCCCGTATCATAGCAGCTTTTTTTAAAGAGAAACCTCAGCTCCCCCGTGGTGAGATCCGGGTATTGCTCCAGAAGGGCTGCGGCCTCCGCTGTGACCCGTGCAGCGGCATAGGAGGTGCCGCTGATCCACTCGTATTCGGTGTCATTGCGGATGGAAAGCACCTGCAAGGCTTCGCCGGGGGCCAGCAGCGTCAGTCCCTCCCCTCTGCTTGAAAATACAGACGGATTTCCCTCCTGATCGTGGCTCCCTACACCGATCACTGTGGGGCAGGAGGCCGGTGCATGAAGGGACTTCCCATCGTTTCCGGCAGCCGCTACCACCAGAACATTTTTTGCCTCTGCGTAGGCAACGGCCTGCGCAAGAACGCTGCTCTCACCGGGGATCCCGCTGCTGATATTGATGATCCTGCATTGATATACATCGACGGCATCGTAGATCGCCTGACAGAGCGCCTCTATCCCGCCGTTTTGAACGGCGCCGGAGGCCAGCTTTGTATAATAGACCAGAGGTACCAAAAAGGTTTCCTGACCGGGAGCGGGGATGGTGCCGTCGGTGGTTCCAAGGATCAAGCTGGCGATGCGGGTTCCATGGCCCACATGATCCTCCGTTCCCGTCTGTCCCTGAACATAGCTCTGACCGGCAAGAAGCCGCTCCGAGCGGATGAGATCCGACCGAACCGAAACGCCTGTATCGATACAGGCCACCTCCACCGGATCCGCCCCTGCCGGTATCGGGCCAAGCAGACCGAGCAGGATCGCCGCCGCCATGGATGATCGTATGAAATGGGCATACCCTCGCATATTTTCCAACCTCCTTGCAGGCATACAGCTCCTGCTATGATTTTATCATCAGAAACGGGAAAAGCTGGAAACCTTACAGGATTGTAAGGTGCGGAAATGGGAAAGCCGAAAAGGCAAAAATCCGGCAGGAATCAGGTCTGAACCTAAATTCCTGCCGGAATATTTCTGATTATGCTGTCAGCTGTGATCGGTGAGATGGGGGTCTCGTTATCATATCTGCTCCAGCCGATACCCGACTCCCCGCACGGAGGCGATCTCCAGCCGGGACTCCTGAAAGCACAGCTTGCTCCGCAGACGGGAAATCAGCGTCCAGAGATTGTGGGCGTCCTCTGCACACGGAGAGCCCCATATCTCCAGCAGTTCCTCTTTGGATACCACCGTCTCCCTGCGCCGGGTCAGAAGGAGCAGAACGGAAAATTCCTTCTGGGTCAGCAGCAGGTTTTTGTCCTCCAGATAGCCGCAGCCGGTTCGCAGATCCAGCCGCAGAGGCCCATAGCAGAGAAAGTCTGTCTCCCGGCGGGTCTGACGCAGCCTCGCCTCGATATGCGCCAGCAACACCTCTAAATCATAGGGTTTGGGAAGATAGTCATCGCCTCCGGCCCGAAGCCCCTCCACCACATCCCGGTTTTCTCCCAACGCACTGAGAAACAGGATCGGGGTTTGGTACCGATGCTTGATCTCCCGGCACAGCTCTACACCGTTGCCGTCGGGCAGGAGAATGTCCAGCACCACCAGATCCACAGGATGCCAGTGAAGGATCTCCCGGCACTGTGCAACCGTAGCGGCTCCGTATACCTCATATCCCTGCATGGTGAGAAGCTCACGGTTGATTTTCATAATGTGGGGGTTGTCCTCCACCAATAAAATACGGCTCATTGTGCAATCCCCCTTTTCAAAATACGGAAGGCAAAGGTCGTACCGTTCTCATCCGTATGTTCCAGCCAAATGGCACCCCCGTGGACCTCCACCGCCTCCCTGCAAATGGAAAGACCGAACCCTGTGCTGCCATCGCCGCTGCGGCCCTTTTCAAAAAGCTCCGATTGCAGCTCTGCGGGGATGCCGCTGCCTGTATCCTGCACCCGGAAGACCACAAACTCGTGGCTCTCCTGCCGGGAGGCACAGATGCGGATCACGCCGTTTCGGGTGTGTCGGTTGGCATTGACGGCCAGATTGATGAAAACCTGAAGCAGCATCTCCTGATTGCCATAGATATCCGGAGAATCCCGGCCTTCGATCTCCACCCTGTTGTTGTTTTTCAGACACATCGGGGTACAGATGGCTTGAACCCGGTCCAGCAGCGGGCCAACCTCCACCGTGCCGAAGGTCACCTCCTGAGGCACCCCATAGGAGTAATCCATCAATCTGGCTACCAGATCCGCCAGCCGCAAGGCCTCCTGATGAATGGTTTTCAGGTTTTCCGGCGTCTCCTCACTGAGCTGATTGGCCGAAAGCTGGAGCTGTGCCAGCTGGGCATAGCCGGAGATCACCGTCAGGGGCGTCTTTAGCTCGTGGGCCACCTTGTGAAGAAAATCCAGATTCAAGGTATTCATTCGCTCCAGCATTTCGCTTCGGCTTCGGCTTTCTGCCAGTGCCGCTTTCTGCTCCTGCACCCGAAGGCCGACGGAAACCGCCAGAAGCAGAACACAGACCAGCATCCCCATAGGGGTCAGCCCTGCACGGGTCACAAAGGAATATCGGCGGGTCAGCAAAGCCTCCGTCAAAAGCGACCCCAAAAAGATCCCCAAACCACTCAGAGCCAGAAAATCCCCACTTCTCAGTCTGGGCCTTTTCATCACAACCTGCCGCAGATAGAGGATCAGCAGATAAAGCAGATACAAAGCGGACAGGACATAGGCAGCGGTACTCCACCGGACGCAAGCGTGGCTGTCCGCTGAAATCAGCATCAGCAGATCAGCCCCCATCGCAGTCAGATAGAGCCGATGAGGCCAAGGCTTTCCCACAGGGTACAGACGCCGCAGCAGGAGCAGAAAGGCCATAGGCAGCAACGCAACCACACTGAGAGAGGTTCGGTAGGTCATCTGCCAGGAAGCCCCCAAAGGCAATAGATAGCTCCCCCAGAACAGATTATCCCGCAGAGCGATTAGACCGCATAGAAAAGCCAGACTCAGATAGGTTCGGTTCTTCTGCACCGCCGCACAGAGCAGAAAATAAAGTGTCAAAATGACCATGGAGGCACCCAGACCCACAGAAGCCAGCGCATTCCCTTCCTTGAACTCCTCGATATTCTGAGGCGTGGAAAGATAGGTGACGGGAATAAAGCCTCCTTCGTTGTGAACAAAGTTGGAATATTGATAGAGTATCTCCACCTGCCCATTCTCCCCGGTATCCAGAGGGATGGTCATATATCCGCCGCCGGGAATGGCCTCCTCCGCACTGTCTGCCACATAACCGAAGTTGCAGACCTCACGCCCATTGACCAGCACTCTGGTGGCATAGTCCATGGAGAAGCCGCAGATGGTCAGCATCTCCCGGGGTCTTGCCAAGATCCGCAGACGATAGGTGCCATAGGGTACCTCGTCATTGTTGACCTCGCTCCCAGCAGGAGGTGTCTTTTCTGCGGCGCCGGCAGCAAAATCCTCGTCGGTATAAAGCCGGAAGGGATAATACTCCCAGTGATTTACTACATCGTAGACCTGACTGGAAAAGTCCACATCCCGGATATCCAGAATGCCCTCCTTTGGATACAACTCCGGCAGATCTGTCTGCCGTCTGCCCAGCAGAATTGGCAATATGAAAATACAGAGCAAAACAGCCAGAAGCGGCAGCAGCCAATCTGACATATTCGTTTGCTTTTTGGCATTGTCCATAGAATTTCACCTCCTACTTTCTCATATTTATCATATCACAATTCCGGCAAAAAGTGGGAACCTTTCCGAAATGTAAGGGAAATTCTCAATCACCAGATTTTACGAGTACAGACACGGCAAGGTGTTGATGCACTTCAGGTTTTGCTTTGAAGGGATTCCCGACGAACCAACCCCTGCGGTGGCATTTGCGGATATTCTCCAAATCGGATGCTCTGATTGCAACCATCCAACGGGCATGAAAAATAGGAGGGTGTCCATTGGGGACACCCTCCTGCTGTTATCTATGATGTTGATCTAATGCGCTCTGCGATACAGGAAGGTCATGATCTGACCTCTGGTGCAGGTGGAATCCGGCTCGAAAGTACGGTCGGTAGCACCCACGGTGATGCCCTTTTCCACAGCCCACAGAAC
>SAMEA104404103__coassemble_405_pt1 | contig 31526 bp, 27 predicted proteins | sample SAMEA104404103__metabat2_low_PE_016 | metagenome-assembled genome bin SAMEA104404103 (sample SAMEA104404103) | Balaenoptera acutorostrata | reverse complement strand
AAGGAACCAGCAAAAGCTGGTTCCTTACTTGGTGCCGGTGACCGGACTCGAACCGGTACGCCATCGCTGGCGGAGGATTTTGAGTCCTCTACGTCTACCATTCCATCACACCGGCAGGTACTTCCACATTATAATATATATATCCAAAATTTGCAAGCCCTAATTTTACCCTTGCGCTTTTTTCAAATTCTGCTATCCTGAAAAGGAAACGAGGTGATTCCATGCACTATGCAAATATGAAGCCGGGGATCTTCCGCTCCCGCCCCAACCGCTTCATCGCCCACATTGAGATCGACGGCGCCGAGCAGATCTGCCATGTCAAAAACACGGGCCGATGCCGGGAGCTTCTCCCGGTCGGAGCCAGCGTCTATTGTCAGGACTGCCTCAGCCCCACCCGGAAAACCCGCTATGACCTGATCTGCGTTCAAAAAGGCCCCCTGCTCATCAACATGGATTCCCAAGCCCCCAACAAGGCCGCCGGGGAATGGCTGGCCGCAGGCGGTCTGGGGGAGATCACGGATCTCCGGGCCGAAACCGTCCACGGCGATTCCCGGTTCGACTTCTCCTTCCACAAGGATGGCCGCCTCTGCTTTCTGGAGGTCAAGGGCTGCACGCTGGAGGAAAACGGGGTCTGTTCCTTCCCGGACGCCCCCACCCAGCGGGGAACCAAGCACATCCGGGGTCTGATGCAGGCCAAGGCGCAGGGCTTCGGGGCCTATCTGCTCTTCGTCATCCAGATGTCCCCGGTGCGCTGGCTCCGTCCCAACGACGAGACCGACCCGGACTTCGGAGCCGCTCTCCGGGAGGCCGCAGAGCAGGGGGTGACCCTTCTGGCCATGGACTGTCAGGTGACCCCGGACACCATGGTTCTCCACAGCCCCGTGGAAATTCGGTTATAAACCAAGAGCGCAGCTTTCCGCTGCGCTCTCTTTTTACAGTTTTTTCAGCAGCCGGGGCAGCTCTGTCAGACTGCGGATCTCGTGATCCGGGACGATTTCCCCGGAGGGCGTTGCGCCGTGGAGGTTCACCCAGCAGGTGGCGATCCCGGCCTGAAGCCCGCCCAGAATGTCCGAGGTCAGGCTGTCGCCCACCATCATCGCCCGGGCCGGATCGAAATCGGGAATCCGGTCAAAGGCCGCCCGGAAAAATTCCCGGCTGGGCTTATTGGCCCCCAACTCCTCCGACACGAACACCTGCTCAAAATAGGGATAGAGCGCCGCATCGGTGAGGCGGCTGTGCTGGACTCTGGCGGTGCCGTTGGAGGCCAGAAACAGCCGATACTTTCCGTACAGCTCCTGCTTCACGGTCTGCTCCGCTCCGGGCAGGTAGTCATGGCCCTGTCCCAGCAAAGCCTCGTACCGCCGTGCGATTTTTTCTCCATCCACCGGATGTCCCAGCTCCTCGAACAGCTGGGTGAAGCGATGAACCAGCACCTCCTCCCGGGTGATCTCCCCCCGCTCCAGCATCTGCCAGTGACGGAGGTTGATTTCGCTGTACCGGGCGCAGACGGCGTCGGTGGCCGGGATCCCGGCCTCGGAAATGGCCTGTCGGACGGCCCGATGCTCCGCCTTGCGGAAGTCCAGAATGGTGTCGTCCAAATCCAAAAACAGAAATTCGATCATTTTTTTCTTCTCCCTGCGATCTCATTGGCAATGGCGGCAAAGGCGGGGATGTCCAGCGTTTCTCCCCGGACGCTGGGGGAAAGCCCCACCGCCTCCAGCACCTCTGCGGCCCCGGCCTTGCCCAGCTCCGGGAAGCCGGAGGCCAGACCGTTCTGAAGGGTCTTGCGCCGCATGGCGAAGCTGGCCTTCACCGTGCGGAAGAAGATTTTTTCGTCCTGAATGTCCCAAGGGCGCTCCTTGCGGATGTTCAGCTGGATGACGGCGCTGGTGACCTTGGGCTGGGGCAGGAAGCAATGGGCCGGCACATCGAACAGGATCTCCGGCTCGGCATAATAGTTGCAGAAGATGGTGAAGGCGCTGTAATCGCTGCTGCCGGGTTTGGCGGCAATGCGCTGGGCCACCTCCTTCTGGACCATGACGGTGACGGACTCGAAACATTCCGCCTCCAGCAGCGCCGAGAGGATGGGAGAGGTAATATAATAAGGAAGGTTGGCGCAGGCCATGGGCCGCAGACCGGGGAACTGCTCCTCCACCAGCGCCTTCACATCCATCTTGAGGACATCGTTCCAGAGGATGTCCAGATTGTCAAACTCCCCCACGGTCAGCTCCAGAATGGGCTTGAGCCGCTGATCCAGCTCCACGGCGCAGACCTTTTTGGCCCGGAGGCAGAGCTGCTGGGTCAGCGGGCCGATGCCCGGGCCGATTTCCAGCACACCGGCTGTCTCGTCCACGCCGGCGTCCTCTGCGATCTGCTGAGGCACCCAGGAGGCCACGAGGAAGTTCTGGCCCTTGGCCTTGGAAAAATGGAAGCCGTGAGACAGCAGCAGAGGCTTCATCACGGTAATATCAGTCACTTGAATCATAAAAAGAAAACCGCCTTTCTCCGGCTATCATACCAGAGTGAAGGCGGTTTTTCAATACAAAATATCAACCTAAAATGTACACATCGCAGTCACGGACACCGAACTGGACACATTCTGCCACGGTATCGTAGTACAGATCGATGCGGTTGCCGCAGATATAGTCCGGGTGGCCGGTATCCTCTGCGGTGGCCACGCCGTAGATCACGCTCTGATCCTTGGTCACGATATACATTCTGGTTCCGTAGGGGATCACCGTGGGATCCACGGCAATGGCGCCCACTCTTGCCGGGGTGCCGATGGCTGTAATGCCCTCGCCGCCGGTCTCCTCGCAGCTGTAAGCGGTGGCCCGCATGGTCTTGTGCCGGGTGTAGGTCAGCACATCGCCCTCGGGGGTCACGATAAAGCCGTCTCCGATGGTCAGCTGGCCCTTGCCGCTGTCCGCAGAAGCCGTCCCCACGGCGACCACCTGATCCACGGGAGCCAGTGTCACCTCCCGGGACAGGAGCTTGCGTTCGATCTCCTGACCGTTCTCGTAGGTCACCTCTGCGGTGCATTGCACCTCGCCGTCGGCTCCGGCGGTGAGGATCCGCTGCTCTCCGGCGGGCAGCTCGGGGTCTGCATGGTATTGGGTGGAATAGGGCAGGCTCTGGGAATGCGTCTCGGTGGCATAGGTCTTGCGGCTGATGGAAATTTCCATGCCGTCATAGGTCTTGGCCTCCAGCCGTTCGGAAATCTCATCGTCCTCGTCCCAGACCACCTGAAGCCGCTCCAGCAGCTCGCCCACGGTCTCGCCGTAGGTTCCGGTCTTGAGGAGCTGTCCTCCGTTGTCAATGGTCACGGTCTGGATCCTCTGGACATAAATGCCCGGGTATCCGTTATTCTCCGTCACGGTGTAGGTATCGTCGATCCCCAGCTCCAGTCCGGCCTCATCCAGAATCTCCTCCGGATCGTCGGATGCCGAGGTCACATAGCGCACCCGGCCATTGTCGCTGATGAGGTAAGTGGTATCTGCGGACGCCGAGATCATGCCGAAGTGAACCACGCAGACGATGAACAGTCCGCCCGCCGCAAGCAGCACGGCTTTCAGGGATCGGCACAGGGCATTTCGTTTTTTGGAATGCATGGATCGTACCTCCTTTCATGTGGTGGTGCAGAAATTTGAGTGAATTTATCTTTTTAAATCCAAGGGATGCAGATGGGTTTTTCTGCATCCAGATCGACTGCCATTATAGCATTTTTTTGTAAAAAGTCAAGTAAATAAGGGTTTATAGCCTTTTTTGCCATATATTAGCCTCATAATATTAGGAATAATTATGTTAACCTGTGAGATATTATTACCGAATTTATACTTTCACGATTCAAAATTATTGTCAGATTTGTAATATTTTCAAGATTTTGTTTGTTTTTCGATTTTTTGTTGGAAATTACAGTCCTCCCCTCGTTATGTTTACCGGATTTTCTCCGTCCGGGGACAACTGTCCGCCGATAAAACGCATATCCTGCCGAAATTTGTCACTTCTTTTTCTTATTTCCCGCTCCATACCGGGAATTGACAGGAAAACAGTTATATGGTATAGTATTTGCAACAATCAAAAGGCTGTGACGAAGCCATATGCCCGAACGAAGATGCCCAGAGAGGAGCCTCCCTGCTGCAATGGCTCTGCACCCCCCGTTCCTGCGATACCACTTCTGAGCTGCCCGGTGGAAATACCGGGACGGGTGCGCCCGATACTGCGCCAAGGAGTGGCACGGTCTGCCGTGCAACCAGGGTGGAACCGTGGAATATGACCTCATATCCCACCCCTGATTTTTTCAGGGGTGGGATCGATTGTTTCTTGCCCCAAATTTAAGGAGGTACGATCATGTCCGAAGAAAATCTGTTCACCTTTGAAAACCCCGAATACCGCCACACCTACTGGCATTCCTGCTCCCACATCATGGCGCAGGCCGTCAAGCGCCTCTGGCCCGAGGTCAAGCTGGCCATCGGCCCCGCCATTGACGAGGGCTGGTACTACGACTTCGATGCACCCTTCGCCTTTACCCCGGAGCATCTGAGCCAGATCGAAGCCGAGATGAAGAAGATCTGCAAGGAGCGCATCCTCATCGTCCGCAGCGAAAAGCCCAGAGCCGAGGCCATCGCCTATATGGAAGAAAAGGGCGAGCCTTATAAGGTCGAACTCATCAACGATCTGCCCGAGGATGCCACCATTTCCTTCTACACGCAGGGCGACTTCACCGATCTCTGCGCCGGCCCCCATCTGGATCACACCGGCCGGGTCAAGGGCAACGCCATCAAGCTCACCGCCTGCAACGCCGCCTACTGGAGAGGCGACTCCAATCGGGAGACCCTCCAGCGGATCTACGGCATCGCCTTCCCCAAGAAGGACGAGCTGGACGCCTATCTGGCCAAGATCGAGGAGGCCAAGAAGCGGGACCACCGGAAGCTGGGCAAGGAGCTGGGTCTGTACACCATCATGGACGAAGGCCCCGGCTTCCCCTTCTTCCTGCCCAAGGGCATGGTGCTTCGCAACACCCTGATCGACTACTGGCGTCAGGTGCACCACCGCTACGGCTATGTGGAGATCTCCACCCCCATGATGCTGAACCGTCAGCTCTGGGAGCGCTCCGGCCACTGGGCGCACTACAAGGAGAATATGTACACCACCGTCATTGATGACACCGATTTTGCCATCAAGCCCATGAACTGCCCCGGCGGTATGCTGGCCTATGCCTCCGAGCCTCACAGCTATCGGGATCTGCCCCTGCGGGTGGCAGAGCTGGGTCTCGTCCATCGCCATGAGCTGAGCGGCGCCCTCCACGGCCTGTTCCGGGTGCGCTGCTTCACTCAGGATGACGCCCACATCTTCATGACCTGGGATCAGATGAAGGACGAGATCAAGAATGTGGTTCGTCTGTTCGACGAGGTCTATTCCGTCTTTGGCCTGAGCTATCAGATCGAAGTCTCCACCATGCCCGAGGATCATATGGGCGATGTGAAGGACTGGGATTTCGCCACCGAGACCCTGAAGAATGCCGTCAGCGAGCTGGGCAAGGACTTCGTCATCAACGAGGGCGACGGCGCCTTCTACGGCCCCAAGCTGGACTTCCATCTGGCCGACTCTCTGGGCCGGACTTGGCAGTGCGGCACCATCCAGCTGGATATGCAGCTGCCCGAGCGCTTTGAGCTGGAATATGTGGGCGAGGACGGCCTCAAGCATCGTCCCGTGATGATCCATCGGGTGGTGCTTGGCTCCATCGAGCGGTTCATCGGCGTCATCACCGAGCATTTCGCCGGTGCCTTCCCCCTGTGGCTCAACCCCGTTCAGGTCAAGGTTCTGCCCGTCACCGACCGGGCTCACGGCTATGCTCAGGAAATCACCCAGAAGCTGGATACGCTGGGCATCCGGGTGGAAAACGACCTGCGCTCCGAGAAGCTGGGCTACAAGATCCGGGAGGCCCAGATGCAGAAGATCCCCTATATGCTGGTCGTGGGCGACCGGGATATGGAAAACGGCACGGTTTCCGTCCGAACCCGCAAGGGCGACGATCTGGGCGCCATGACCATCGAGGAATTCATCCGTCTGTGTCAGGAGCAGATCGCCTCCAAGACCAGAGAAATCTAATTCCAAAAAAATTCGGGCGGCTGCATTTGCAGCCGCCCTTTTCCGCAAAAAGCCGCCCGAAAGGGCGGCTTTCTTATATTCTGGGGGTGATTTCCAGATGGTATTCCACCACTCCGGCGGCGGAATGCTCCACCTCGATGCTGTACACGATGTCCACCGTGCCGCCCTGCTCCGTCAGATCGTAACGGATCTTCTGGGCGGTGACAGCGATCATCAATGCGCCGAAATCCAGCTGATAGAGGGATTCATGGCGGACGCCCTCCCGGAAGATCATCCGGGATTCCAGTCTGCCGGTGCGCCGCAGGGTCATGCCCCGAGGCCCGACCTTGAACACGGTGGTCACCCCCGCCAGCTCCGTCAGATCGCTTTCCTCATAGCTGATGACCCAGATCTCATCCTGCTGGCGCAGGGTTCCCTCGGTGACCAGCTCCAGCGAATCCGGATCCACGCCCTGATAGCGCTGCTTGCTGCGGATGCGCAGCATCACTGGGATCTCCTGTTCTGTCATCCGTTTGCCTCCATTGCCAGCTCCAGCAGCTCGTCCAGCAGCTGGGGATAGGGGATGCCGCTGTAATCAAAGAGCTTGGGATACATGGAGATCGAGGTGAAGCCGGGGATGGTGTTGATCTCGTTGAACACCGGGCGATGGTCGCCGTGGGTCACGAAGAAGTCCACCCGGCTCAGTCCCTGACAGCCAATGGCCTTGTAGGCGCTGACCGCCAGCTCCCGCACCCGTTCTGCCACCTCCGGGTCGATCCGGGCCGGGATATAGGCCCGGGAGGTATCGGTGATATACTTTGCCTCATAGTCATAGAATTCAGCACCGGAGTCGATCTCACCGCACTCGGAGGCCACGGGATTTCCGTTGCCCATGACGGCCACCTCGATCTCCCGGCCATCGATGAACTCCTCCACCAGCACCTTGGCGTCATACTGAGCGGCATAGGTCAGGGCTTTGCCCAGAGCCTCCCGGTCGGCGGCCTTGGAAACGCCCACGGAGGATCCGGTTCCGGCGGGCTTGACAAACATGGGATAGGAGAAGCGCTGCTCCAGCCGATCCAGAATTTTCTCCGTCCGGCCCTCCTCCAGATCGGCGGCACGAACCAGCTGCCATGCGGCCTGCGGGATCCCGGCCTCGTCCATGACCAGCTTGGTCAGGGTCTTGTCCATGGAGACAGCGGAGGCCGCCACATGAGGCCCCACATAGGGGATCCCGGCCAGCTTCAGCAGGCCCTGAATGGCTCCATCCTCGCCGTTTTCTCCGTGCAGCACCGGAAATACCACATCGATCCGCTCCCGAACCACGCAGTCTCCCTCGAAAATCAGAAGGCCCTGCCCCCGGACGGGAGAAATGGCGGCTCTGCGGTTCTCCTCGCAGGTCATCCATGTACCGGCAGGGAGCATGGCATGATCCGTCCCCCGGAAGATCATCCAGTCCCCTTCCTTGGTGATGCCCACGGGGAAGATATTGTATTTCTCTTTGTCCAGCTGATTGAGGACGGATTCGGCAGAGCGCAGGGAGACTTCATGCTCCGGGCTTCTGCCGCCAAAGAGAACGCAAACACTTAATTTCGACATAGAAAAACCTCTATTCTGAGTGATGATCGGAAGTCTCAGATTCCGATACTATAATATATTCGATTCACGGAAAGAAAACAAGTATTTTTTTGCAAAATACCATTGGTAATTTTGGGATTTGATGCTATAATGATATGAAATTTCCCTCAAAGGAGGATCGGTCATGGAAATCGAGCTGAGTACCAGAGAATTCCGGCGGCTGCTGGATCTCGTATACATCGGAAACTGGATCATGAATTCCATCCGGGGTGAAAACCGGTTTACGGACTACGACGATCTGGAAAGCAAGCTCTTCGGGCTCTGCCAGAACACCAAAATGCAGGCGCTGGTGGAGCGGTGGGAAGGAGCGGATCTGCCCTCCCAGGCCTTCTGCGACGGCGGCATCCATGAGGTCATCGGGCTTTATGAGGACACCGTATTTTATGAAATTCTGGCCGAGGAGCTGAGCCGCCGGGATATGGACTATCCGGAGATCGACGACAGCAACTACGACGAGATCATCTCCCGGATGGAGCAATATATGGAGGAATTTCAGCGCAGCGGTGTGGATCACCTGACGCTGGACCCCTGAAACGGTCTAAATGGCTCGCTGCCGTGGCAGCGAGCCATATCCTTTAGCCGAACAGGGCCTCTCCGGCCCGGTAGATGTCTCCTGCCCCCACGGTCAGGATCACATCCCCCTCCCGGGCATTTTCCCGCAGATAGGCCGTGACCTCCGGCAGGGTTTCGCAGTAGACCGAGCCGGGGATCTCCCGACACAGATCCATGGAGGAAATGCCGATGGTATTGCGCTCCCGGGCGGCGTAGATCTCCGCCAGAACCACCTGATCCACCTTCCCCAGCTCCCGGACGAAATCCCCGAACAGGGCCTTGGTTCGGGTGTAGGTATGGGGCTGGAAGGCCACGATCATCCGCTGATAGCCCATGGTTTTCACGGCCTCCACCGTGGCGGCCAGCTCACCGGGATGGTGGGCATAGTCGTCATAGACATCAGCGCCGTGGAACCGGCCCTTGAACTCCATCCGGCGGCCTGCGCCGTGGAAGCTCTCCAGTCCCTGCGCCACACAGGCCCCGTCGATGCCCAGCCTCCATGCGGCTGCGGCTGCGCCCAGCGCATTGATGGCATTGAATTTTCCCACGACCCCCAGATCCAGATGGCAGTAGAGGCTGCCGTCGCAGATCACATCGAAATGCCTCCAATCCGGAGAAACGGCCTCACAGTGAACCCGGTTGCAGGGCCGCACACCGAAGGTCAGATAGTCCAGACCCTTGAGGGCCTCCACGGTGTTGGGGTCGTCGCCGTTGGCGATGATGCCGTCCCGGGCCAGCTGGGCAAAAGCCCGGAAGCTTTTCTGGATGTCCGCCAGATCCTTGAAGTAGTCCAGATGATCCTCCTCCACATTGAGGATCACGGAAAGGGTGGGATAGAAATTCAGGAAGGAGTCGCAGTATTCGCAGCTCTCCATGAGGATGGTGTCCCCCTGTCCCACCCGATGTCCGGCGTGGAGGATGGGCAGATAACCGCCGATCATCACCGTGGGATCCTTCTGGGCCGCCAGCATGATATGGGTCATCATGGAGGTGGTGGTGGTTTTGCCGTGGGTGCCGGCAAAGCACACGGCATTCCGGTAGGAGCGCATGAGATAGCCCCATGCCTCCGCCCGCTCAAACACCGGGATCCCGCTGGCTCTGGCGGCAGCGATCTCGGGATTGTCGTTGTGGGCGGCGGCGGTACGCAGGATGCAGTCAGCCCCTTGGATATTTTCCGCCCGGTGGCCGATGTCCACATGGATGCCGTGGGCGATCAGCTCATCGGTGGAGACGGAAGCATTCATATCCGAGCCGGTGACGGTCACGCCCATGCCCTGCAAGACCAGCCCCAAGGGCCGCATGGACACACCGCCGATGCCCACCAGATGCACTCGCTTTCCGGGGATCAGGCATTGGCTCAGCTTTTCAAGTCGATTTTTCATAAACGGATAACCCTCCATAGCTTTCAAAAAGAACCCATCCATTATACCATGAGACTTTTCCCCTTACAACTGTAATTATGGATGAAAAACGGCTGATTTTCTATCTTTTCCCCGGATAAATGAAAAATATCCCCCAAAATACAAAATCAGCCGGAGCATTCTGCTCCGGCTGATCGCTGTTTCAGTCCCGATTGAGGGCCTCGATGGGGCTCATATTGGCCGCCTTCATGGCAGGCAGCATCCCGAACACCACGCCGATGACCATGGAAAATACCACGCTCACCAGCACCGCCGGGATGGAAATGGCCACGGGGATCCCGTTGGAATAGGAGATGAGCTGGGCCAGACCGATGCCCAGCAACACGCCGATCAGGCCGCCCAGACTGGTCAGCACCGCCGCTTCCGTGAGGAACTGGCTGCGGATCCGGCGCTTTTTGGCGCCCAAGGCTTTTTTGAGGCCGATCTCGTTGGTGCGCTCCGTGACAGAGACCAGCATGATGTTCATCACGCCGATGCCGCCCACCAGCAGAGAGATGCTGGCGATCCAGATGAGCTGCTGATTGGCTGCGCTGCTCATTTCCTGAAGCTGCTTGGCCTGCTGGAGCAGATCCTCACTGCGGTAGGAGAAGCTGCTGGCCTGCGCCGCAGCCGGAGCATCGGCCACGGCCTCCCCTTCCATCGGCCCATCCACACTCTGGCTCCGGCTCTGCCTCTGGGTCTGGATGATCTGGCTCTTGTTGAGCGCATCGGCCACGGCCTGTCCGGCCTTGGTCATATCATCGGTCTTGGCGGCCTTCACCGCCACATTCTGCGGCTCGTCGAAGCGATAGACCATGGGCCACACGCTGTCCGGCAGGAACAGCCCTCCCGAGGAGGTGTCTGCATACATATAGTAATCCTGAACGGAGTTGATGGTGGGAGCGAACCGGCTGCTGCGCTCCACGATGCCGATCACCGTGAACGGCTCGCCCTTGATCTCCACCACCCGTCCGATGGGATAGTCCACGCCGAACAGCGCAGTGGCAGCCTTTTCATCCAGAATGGCCACCTTTCGGAATTCGTCGAAATCCTTCTGGGTGAAGTTCCGTCCGTAGGCCACATGATAGCCGCTGACGGAGAAATAGGAGCGATCCACGCCGTAGGTGGTGCCGTTGAAGCTCCGGGTCCCGGCTTGGATGCCGTCGCTCCAGTTGCGCCGGGTGTAGAAGGAGACCTGCTCCACGCCGGGGAGCTGCTCCAGCTCCTGCTTCTTCCCGGGTTCGATGACCCGAACCTCGGCAGGCGGCTCGTTGTAGCTCAGATCGTAGGCGAAATCCTCCTGATAGAGCTGCACCGTCACCACATTGCTTCCGGCTCCGATGAGGTTCTGCTTGATCTGCTCATTGGTTCCCTTGATGGTGGAAACAATGGTGATGATGGAGGCGATGCCGATGATGATGCCCAGCATGGTCAGCACGGAGCGCATTTTGTGGCTCCAGATGCCCTGAAAGGCCAGTCTGATATTTTCCATTGCCTCGCCTCCTTAGCCTTGATACAGATCCTGAACGGAGCCTTCCACGGTGGGAGCGCCCTCCTTCAGATCCTTGCCGTAGGGGAAGGCGATCCAGTCTCCGTCCGACAGGCCGGAGAGGATGGGGGTGGCGTAGCCGTCCCGGCTGGCGCCGGTCTGGACATAGCGCTTTTCCAGCCGTCCTTCCTCATTTCTCACATAGACATAGTGCTTCTTTCCCTCGGAGCGCAGGAACGCATTTTCGAGATTGCGGTGTTCCTCCGTCTCCTGCGCCCCTTGCAGGCTCATGCTCACATAGCTGCCCTCCATCAGGTCTGCGCTTTCCTCCACGAACACCCGGTAGGGGTAGAAGGTCACATTGCCCTCGCCGCCGGAGCCGCCCTGTTCCTCGGCAGGATAGCTGCCGATCTCCGACACCGTACCCTCGCAGCTCATGCCGGTATCCCAGCTCATGATCTGCACCCGCTGACCGGGCCGGACGGTGGAAAGAGCCAGCTCGCTCACCGTACCCTCCACATAATAGCCGCCGCCACCGGCCAGCTTCAGCATGGGCTGGTTGTTCATCCGGGCCGCATCCGGATCCAGAAGGGAGACGATCACGCCGTCAAAATCGGCAGTGACCTTTCCATCCTTCGCCTCTTTTTTCATGATATTCAGCTCGGCCCTGCCCATGCGGATGTCAAATTCCAAATCGCTGATCTCCTTCTTTTTCTGCTGACGCATGGCATTGATCTCGGCCTGGGTATAGCCGGAGCCGAGATCCGGCATGGGGATCGGCACATCGGGGATCACCGGCTGACCCAGCTTTTCCGGGTCGAAAAACCGCATCTGATAGCGGAAGGACTGGGCGGGTTCGGGTGCTGTTCTCATCCGAAACACCGCCGCCTCCGTGGGAGCCTCGGTAGGAGTCCCGGTAGGTGCCTCGGTGGAAGTCTCCGTGGGAGCCTCGGTGGGAGCCTCGGTGGGAGCCTCGGTAGGAGCCTCCGTGGGAGCCTCGGTAGGAGCCTCGGTGGGGGCCTCGGTAGGAGCCTCCGTGGGAGCCTCCGTGGGGGTGGTTCCCTCCGTGGGAGTGGTTCCCTCGGTGGGGGTGGTTCCCTCGGTGGGCTGGCTCGGCTCCGTGGGCTGGGTCGGCTCCGTGGGTGCAGGGGGCAGTTCCCTGCTGTACTGGATGCCGTACTGATAGTCAAAGGGGGTCATGGGCTTATCCTCGGGGCTGAGCTGGAATACCACATAGACCGTGTTTTTCCCGCTCAGAAGCTCCTTCACCAGCGCCTCATCCACCTGTTTTTTCTGCCCCAGCCAAAAACGGAAGGGATCGGAAGCCGTTCCCGTCCCGGCATATTTGGTATTGAGCTTCTCAGGCTCCTTGGGCGAAACGGAATAATCGGGCTTTTCGTCCTTGGGCGGCTCGGTGGCAGGCGGCTCGGTGGGGATCTGCATGGGCCGCATGGCATTGATATTCTGCAAATCCTTTTTGGCGCTTCGGAGATTGACCTCCAGCTGCTGGACGGCCAGATCCTTCCGCTCCACCGCCAGATCGGACAAGGTGGTATCGTAGGTATAGAGGGGATCCCCCTTCTGCACCTGCTGGCCCTGCGTGACCAAAATCTCGGTAACGGTCTGGGTATTGGAGAGGAAAATGGTCTGCACCTTGTCGGTGGTGACCATGCCGAAGCTGTCTCCGCCGCCGTAGTAGTCCGGGTAGCTGACCTCGTTGAGCGGCACCACCAGCACCGGCTCCTGCTTCATCCGGGGAGCCAGCACGGCTGCGGCGGCAATGCCTGCCGCTGCGGTGACAGACAGAACGGAAATCAGGATCTTACGCTTGTTCATCGGCGGGTTCCTCCTTTCCTGCGGGATGGGTCTGGGGATCGCTGATGAGCTGGCCGTCCAGAATATGGAAGATCTTGTCGGCGCACTCTGCAATATCCCGTTCGTGGGTAATCATGATGATGGTGATGCCCCGGCTGCTGAGGCTGCGGAAGATCTCCATGACCTGATCGCCGGACTTGGTATCCAGCGCACCGGTAGGCTCGTCCGCCAGCAGCAGCTTCGGCTCGCCCACAATGGCCCGGGCGATGGCGACCCGCTGGCACTGACCGCCGGAGAGCTGGCTGGGCAGGAATTCCATCCGCTCCCCCAGCCCCACCATCCGCAGGGCCTCCTCGGCCCGTTGCCGGCGCTCCTTCATGGGAACGCCCCGGTAGAGCAGCGGCAGCATCACATTGTCGATGGCCGTCATCTTGGGCAGAAGATAGAATTTCTGGAACACGAAGCCGATGGATTGATTCCGCACATCCGCCAGCTCATCGTCGGAAAGGGCTGCGATCTCCCGTCCGGCCAGCTGATAGCTGCCGCTGGTGGGGACATCCAGACAGCCCAGAATATTCATCAGGGTGGTTTTTCCGGAGCCGGAGGGGCCCATGATGGCCAGATAATCCCCCTCCTCCACGGACATGGAGACGTCCTTCAGCACATGGACAGGGATCTTTCCCTGCATATAGTCCTTGCATACATGGTCTAGCTGCAAAATCATGGCTTAACCCTCCGCAGCGGCCATGGACTCGCCTTCCACCGGCTGGAACTCCGATTCCTCGATCCACATTTCCTCGTCCATCTCAAGGTCGTCGTCCTCCCCGAAGTCCTCCCCGTCCACGCTCTGGGTGGGCTGGGTGGCCGGAGCCTCGTAATCGGCCTCGCTGCGCTGATCGGTCATAGCACCCTCCCGGGCCTCGGAGGAGGTGGGGTCGGCCAGATAATCCGTCTCGCTCAGGCCGTTCAGGATCTCATAGCAGTCGATGGCGGCCACATATTCGCCCAGCGTCACCGGGCGCTTTTCCAGCCGTCCGTCGCTGCCGGGGGTCAGCACCTGCGCCGTGGAGCCGATCTCCTCCTCGCCGATGCCCAGCAGATAGGGCGTGGGAACCAGAACCCGTCCGTCCGGCTCCTGTGCGCCGCCCAGACGGATATAAACGTGCTGTCCCAGCAGCAGACCCTCGGTGCTTTCCAGCGTCACATAGAAGGGATAGCTGGTGCTGCCGGAGCCGCCCATCATGCCGTTTCCGCCGATCATAACACTGCCCATCATGCCGCCGCTCATGGCGCCGGCAGAGCCGTTCTCTCCGCCCACGGTGTTGTTGTAGTCCACCTCCGTGACGGTTCCCTTCCATGTAACAGTGTCATCCAGCCGGGAGACCACCGTGACCTCGCTGCCCTGCATCAGTCCGGCCTTCAGACTCAGCTCATTGAGGCTGCCCCGGATCCGGTAGGCACCGGCCTGCTGAATGAGCAGATAGGTTTCGGCATTGGCCTCGTCGATCTTCCGGATGGTGCCGTCGATGGGGCTGACCACATCCACATTTTCCAGCATTTTCTTGGTGGCGTCGATCTCCCGCTGCTTGGCCTGCCGGTCGAATTTGGCCTGAGTCAGATCGGCCTTGAGCTGGCGCAGCTGGATGTTCAGGGCGGTGCGGTTGTCGCCCTTGGCGGAGTTCAGCTCCTTCTGCACCTCTGCGATCTGTTTTTCCTTCTCGTCGGCCCCGGCCTTGAGCCGCTCCAGATCCAGCTCCTGCCGATCCAGCGTCAGGCCCAGCTCCTCGGAATCGTAGCTGAACAGCTTCTGTCCGGCCTGCACCGTGTCGCCCTGCTTCACATACAGCTCCGCCACGGTCTTTTCCATTTCCCGGGGGATCTTCACGGCATTTTCGCTGACCACCACTCCGGCGAATTTCTCGCTGCTCAGGCTGGCGGCCCGGAGCATGGAGACCTGAGACACGGGAACGGTTCCCGTCTCCTGAGCGCAGGCGGTCAGGGACAGGGCCAGCGCCAGTCCCAATGCAAGCTTCTTGATTTTATGATCCATCACGCAGATACCTTCTTCCTTTTGGTTTCGGATTTGCTCTTATCATACAGATACAGCCCCCGCAAGTCAACGAAGGACAGGCCATTCTTTTCGATTTAAGTTCTTAATTTTCTCCACGCATCCGCTTTTTCAGAAGAAAAATCCGCCGAAGCAGCCGATATTTTCGTTTTTGCAGCAGGGCCAGAACCAGCTTTTTCTTCCTGCCCATGGTGGAAAACTCCGGCGAAGCGCCGCAGTCCGGGAACCGGCGGCTCAGATAGGCGGTAAACTCCGGCAGGATGGCGCTGTCCGGCTCCTGCATCAGCACCCGCTGGGCGGCCAGGATCATATTTTCCGCCGCCAGACAGCCCAGCCAGCCGCCGAAGCGCTCCAGCCCTCCGTGGGCGGCAAAATAGCCGTAAAGATCCTCCATGGCCTCGATGATCTCCAGATTCCGCCGCAGATTGGGGTTGTGGAGGATGGAGCCTTGCCGCTGGCGGTAGAAATACAGCCGGTCTGGGATCACCGCCACGGTGCAGCCGCTGCACAGAGCCTTGGGGGTGGTGCGCAGATCCTCAAACCAGACCCGGCCCGGAAATCTCAGCTCCGGGTCGGCAAAAAGCCCCCGGTGCCAGACCCGGAGGCAGGCACTGGGGGTCTGCATCAGAAATTCCGGATGCTCCGCCAGCGTAAAGGGGGGCTGTCCGGCCATGGCCGGGGCTTCTCCCGGCAGGCTGTGATCCTCCCACAGATAGGTGAAGCCGAACACCAGCATCTCTGCGCCGGTACGGCTCAGAGCCTCGTCCAGCCGCCGCAGGCTGCTCCGCTCCAGATAGTCGTCGCTGTCCACAAACAGCAGATATTCCCCCCGGGCGGCCTCCAGTCCCGTATTCCGGGCGGCCCCCAGACCGCCGTTTTTCCGGTGGATGGTGGCGACCTTCTCGGGGAAGGCCGCTGCGTAGCCGTCGCAGAGCATTTCGCTGCCGTCGGTGGAGCCGTCGTCCACCAGCAGGATCTCATAAGCCCCGTCATAGTCCTGCTCCAGCAGGGTGACCATGCAGGCCGCCAGATAGGGCCGCACATTGTAAACCGGGACGATGATACTGAATCTCATTTTCCTCATCCTTTCAGCCGGAACAGCAGTCCCAGCAGGCCGTAGAGCCGATGCTCCACCAAAAACAGCGCCAGCTTTTTCATGCCGGACAGATTTTTCACATAGGCGCATTGCCGCCACCGGGGGAATTCCTCCTCCATCAGCCCCCGGATCCGGCCCAGAAGCTCGGATTTGGGGTTTGCCTTGCTGATTCGCACGGTGGTGGCCAGCAGCAGATGCTCCACCGCCAGATCGGTCAGCGCCTCCCGATACTGCGGCTCGGGCCTGCGCTGGGCAAACCAGCGGGACAGGTCGGAAAATGCCTCCAGCATATGCTGATTCCTGCCCTCCGAGGCCTGATTCATCAGAGAACCGGGCCGATCCAGATAGCAGTACAGCGCCCGGGGCAGGATCACCACGGATTTTGCCACGCTGAGGAGCTTCACCGTGGTTCGCAGATCCTCGCCGTAGAAGGCCCGGGCCGGGAAGCTGATGCCGTTTTCGGAAAACAGGCTCCGTTTCCACAGCCGCAGCCAAGTCGCCGGCATGGAGTGGAGGGCCTCGGGATGCTCCTCCAGAGAAAAGACCTGCTCCCGGGGGCCGAAGCTGGCAGAAGTCTCCCGAAGATGACCGCAGCCGTCATCGGCCAGATAGTCGAAGGAATAGATCTCCGCCTCATATTGCTCCATGGCCTGCCGCAGCTGCGCCAGCGCACCGGGTACGATCCGGTCGTCGCTGTCCACGAACCAGATAAATTCCCCCCGGGCGTCGGCAAGGCCGGTATTTCTTGCGCCGCCGGGGCCTCGGTTCTGCTGATGGATCACCCGGATGCGGTCATCGATCTCGGCATAGTGCTGGCAGAGGCTGCCGGACTCGTCGGTGGAGCCGTCATTGACCAGAATCAGCTCCCAGTCCTTCTCCGTGTCCCCACGGATGGAGTCCACGCAGCCATCCAAAAAGGCGGCGGCATTATAAACGGGGACAATGATACTCAAGCGCATATTCGTTCTCCTATTGGGGGGTGGGGATCTTCATTCGTTTGGGGGAAAGCTCCTTCCGGGACAGCCACCACAGCAGGGCCAGCACCATGGCAAGATAGGCCTCGGTATTGAGCCTTCGCAGGGTGGAGGAGGTGAAGATGCAGTGGGCCAGATCCGTACAGCAGGCACAGGCCACCGCCGCAAATTCCGGTGTGAAATGGGTCTTGAAATCCCGGCACATGGCCCAGAGGCCCCGGCCTGCAAAATAGGCGAAGAAGGCCAGCACCAGAAACAGCCCCACCATTCCGTAGAGGTAGTACACCGCATGGAAATCGTTTTCCGGATCAAAGCTGGTGGTCATATACTCCCGGTTCCCGGTGGCCCAGTTGAGATCCACGCCCTCCACCTTCATCCGGGTGATGTCCATGCCGAACCACTTGGCGGATTCCGGGGAATCCTCCTGAAGCAATCGGCAGAAATTGAGGCGCATGGTTCTGCGGCTGCAAATCACATTGGTATCGGTGGTGCGGTCATAGATCTCCATGGTGCGCTCCGGGCCGAAGGTGGAGATCAGGCCGGGGACATAGAGGTTGTAGGCCATGGCCAGCCGCTCGTCCCGGCGCTCCGGGGTCAGGCCGTGATAGCCCATCATGGCATAGAGATTGAACTGCTCCTGATTTTTGCTGAAGGCCTGATCCACGCTCTGCTGGTTCTCCGCCATGGGCGAATGGGTCAGGAGCATGGCCCAGGCCATGGTCACCGCCAGAATGGACAGCCCCTGCCGGCGGTTTTTCCGGGCCACCAGAAGCAGAAGGCTCAGGCCGATGCCGAAGCCCACCCCCAGAATGGAGGCCGAGGACAGCCGGGTGGCCATGAAATAGAGGGCCGCCTCTCCGATGACCGTCACCGTCACCACGGGAAGGGTCTTGTCCGGCCAGCGGCGCAGCGCCCAGCCCACCGCCATCGGCACCAGCATGGAGAGAATGGCGCTGGGGGCATTGCCCTGCAAAAACCAGCCCCGGATGCCCAGCTGCTTGTTGGTGTAGGTATAGGGGTCGGTTCCGGTGGCCCAGCTCAGGAGCATCACGCCGGTGACCAGAAAGAAGTCCACCCCAAAGCCTTGGAACAGGGCCTTCTGCACCCGGGGATTTTTCCGCAGGAAGGTGCAGAAGCTCAGGGTGTAGACCGGGAGCATGAACAGGAACAGCAGGTTCCGCAGATCCTCCCCGGCGAAGTGATAGTCCGCCTGCATCAGCGCCAGCGAACGCAGCACCCCGAAGCCGCCCAGCACCGCCGCCAGCATCCAATAATACCGTTTCCGATCGCTGAGCCAGAAGCCCAGCATCGCTGTTCCGCCCAGCATGGCCAGCCGCAGGAGGGTGGTCAGGGCGCTCTTGTATTCCAGCACCTCCTGCCAATAAGCCGCCACATCCAGCACCGGCAGCAGGATCGCAAAGATCAGCGTCCACAGCGGCAGCAGCCGAATGGCCGCCTCTTTCCATTTTTGTTGTTTGAGTTTCATAAAAAGCACCTGCTTGCTGCGGCCCCGGGCCATGGCCCGGAGCCAGTTTTTCATTCGGTCGGGGGCAAAAAATGCCCCATATATTATAACAGACGCCGCCCCTTCCTTCAAGTGTCTCTTTCCCCGGGGGAAAAGGGGGATTTACCTTGCCCTGCAAGCGGTTTTTCTCTTTTCTTCCGGAAAATAATCCCGGTTGACCCTTGTACTTCCCGGGGCGATTTGGTATAATTGGTCAATAATGATTATATTGGATGTGTATCGACTTGAAGTATGAAGTATGGAATATTTTACAGCCGGAAATGACCGCCGTCAATGCTCTGGCCGGAGAGGGCTATCCCCCTCTGCCTGCCATGGTGCTTTCCGCCCGGGGCATCCGGGACGGCAGGGCCGCCCACACCTATCTGGATTGCAGCCAGCCGCTGGAGGATCCCTTCCTCATGGGGGATATGGATCTTGCCGTGGGACGCACGGCGCTGGCCATGGAGCGCCGGGAGAAGATCGCCGTGTTCGGGGACTATGATGTGGACGGCATCACCGCCACCTGCCTGCTCACCGATTTCTTCCGCTCCCACGGGGCCGACTGCCTCTGCTACATCCCCTCCCGTCTGGAGGAGGGCTACGGCCTCAATCCCATCGCCATCCATCGGCTCCACGAGGAGGGCGTCCGCCTCATCATCACCGTGGACTGCGGCATCACCGCCGTGGAGGAGGCGCTGCTGTGCCGGGAGCTGGGCATGGATCTCATCATCACCGACCACCACGAGTGCAAGGAGTCGCTGCCGCAGGCCGTGGCTGTGGTAGATCCCCATCGGCCCGGGGACGGCTATCCCCACCAGCTCCTCTCCGGCGTGGGCGTGGCCTTCAAGCTGGCTGCCGCCCTCAGCGGGGATCAGGAGGCGCTTCTGGAGGACTATGCCGATCTGGTCTGCCTCGGCACCGTGGCCGATGTCATGCCCCTGCAAGGGGAAAACCGGGCCTTCGTGGCCCGGGGACTGGATTCCATCCGCCATACCCGCCGCCCGGGCATCGCCGCTCTCATCGAGGAATGTGGCTGCACCCCGGATCACATCTGCGCCTCCACCATCGGCTATAACCTCGGCCCACGGATCAATGCCGCAGGCCGGATGGGGCAGGCGGAGCTGGCGCTGGATCTGTTCCTCACCGACGATCCCCAAACCGCCCGGGATCGGGCCCAGCAGCTCTGCGCCCTGAACCGGGAGCGTCAGAGCATCGAGGCCGCCATCTATCAGCAGGCCGTGGAAATGCTGGGAACCGACAGCCCCCCTGCCGCCATCGTGCTGGCCGACGATCACTGGCATCAGGGGGTGGTGGGCATCGTGGCCTCCCGGCTGGCGGAGGAATTCTGCTGTCCCGCCTTCCTCATCTGTCTGGACGGCGCCCACGGCAAGGCCAGCTCCCGCAGCTACGGCGGCTTCAATCTGTTCACCTCTCTGGCCGCCCTCTCCGAGCTGCTGGAAAGCTACGGCGGGCATGAGCTGGCTGCCGGCTTCACCATCGCCCGGGAGCAGATCCCCCTGTTCCGGGAGCAGATCTGCCAGCTGGCCAGCGCCTATTATACCAATTCCGGGCCAAAAACCCTGCTGGATGTGGACTGCGCCATCCCGGCGGAGCTGCTGACCATCCCCAATATCGACGCCCTCTCCATTCTGGAGCCATGCGGCTGCGGCTGTCCCAAGCCCCTGTTCGCCATGGAGCAGCTGACCGTGGAGCATATCAGCATGGTGGGCGGCGGACGGCATATGCGCCTGCGGCTGAGAAGCCCCGGCGGCATCCCCCTCAATGCCATCTACTTCTCCGCCTCCCCGGAATCCACCTCCATCGCCCAAGGGGATGTGGTGGATGTGGCCTTTGAGGCGCAGGTCAACGAATACCGGGGAGAACGGTCTGTCCAGCTCAATTTGCAGGACATCCGCCCCTCCTGTCAGGCCGCCTGTTCTCCCCAGCTCCATGACTACGGACGCATCCGCACCGGGGAGCCGATCTCCGACGTCTCCCTGCTGCTTCCGGATCGGAAGGTGCTGGGCGGCATCTGGCGGTATCTGGCCGGCTGCGGCCCGGTGATCCGGGAGGCCCCCCTGTGCCTGTGCCGGAAAATCGTCCGCTATACCGGCAAGCCCCTGAATCTGGGGATGCTGCTGACCAGTCTGGATATTTTTTCCGATGTGGGCCTGCTCCAGACCCGGCGGCACAGCAAATATCTCATCATTCGCCTGACCGCAGGCTCCGGCAAGGCCGACCTGATGCAAAGTCAAACGATGCAGACCCTTCTGCAAGCAAAGGAGCGATGATTATGGAATCTTTCCAACAGCATTATGACAATATGATGGAGGCCATCGGCAAATATATGCCCGGAGCCAATCTGGACCTCATCGACAAGGCCGTGAACTATGCCAACGAAAAGCATAAGTTCCAGAAACGAAAGGACGGCTCCCCCTACATCATCCATCCGCTGGCTGTGGCAGAGATCGTGGCGGAAATGGGTCTGGACACCGATGCCGTTCTGGGCGCTCTGCTCCACGACTGCATCGAGGACACCGACGCCAGCCACGATGACATCGCCAAGCTGTTCAGCCCCACGGTGGCCGAGCTGGTGGAGGGCGTCACCAAGCTGACCCGGGTGGAATTTACCACCCACGAGCAGGAGCAGATGGAGAATCTGCGGAAAATGTTCATGGCCATGTCCAAGGACATCCGGGTGGTGCTGATTAAAATTGCCGACCGGCTCCACAATATGCGTACCATGCAGTACCAGACCCCCGCCAAGCAGATCTCCAAGTCCCGGGAGACCATGGACATCTATGCCCCTCTGGCTCACCGCCTCGGTATGCAGAAGCTCAAATGGGAGCTGGAGGACATCGCCCTGCAATATCTGGATCCCGAGGGCTACAACGACCTGATGACCTGCCTCAAGGCCCACGAGGAGCAGGACAAGGCCTTTATGAATGTGATCCAAGCCAGCATCAAGGATCGTCTGGCCTCCGTGGGCATCCACAATACCACCTACGGGCGCATCAAGCACGTCTATTCCATCTATCGCAAGATGAAGGCCCAGAATAAGACGCTGGAGGAAATGTATGACCTCTACGCCTTCCGGGTGATCGTGGACACCATGCCCGACTGCTACAATGTGCTGGGCCATATCCATGACCTGTTCAATCTGGTCCCCGGGCGGTTCAAGGACTATATCTCCACCCCCAAGCCCAATATGTACCAGTCCCTCCACACCACCGTCATCGGCAAGCAGGGCATCCCCTTCGAGGTTCAGATCCGAACCTGGGAAATGCACGAAACCGCCGAGTACGGCATTGCCGCCCACTGGAAATACAAGCAGGGCGGTCAGGGGAAGGGCGAGGAAAAGGACTTTGAATGGGTGCGCCGCCTGCTGGAAAGCCAGCAGGACACCGATGCCGAGGACTATGTCAGCTCCCTGAAGATCGATATGTTCGACGACGAGGTGTTCGTCTTTACCCCCAAGGGCAAGATCGTGAACCTCCCGGCCCGCTCCACCCCCATCGACTTCGCCTATGCCATCCATTCCGGCGTGGGCAACTCCATGGTGGGTGCCAAGGTCAATAACCGCATCGTCACCATCGATTCCCAGCTCCACAACGGCGACATCGTGGAGGTTCTCACCTCCAAATCCTCCCGAGGCCCCAGCCGGGACTGGCTCTCCATCTGCAAGTCCAATCAGGCCCGAACCAAAATCAAGCAATGGTTCAAGAAGGAACGCCGGGAGGAAAATATCCTCCACGGACGCAGCAGCTTTGAATCCGAGATGAAGCGGATGAATCTGCCCCTGTCCGCCCTCAGCGATTCCGAGCTGGCCCAGCAGCTGCTGGAAAAGCTCTCCTTCTCCTGCTGGGACGATATGTTCGCCGCCATCGGCTACGGCGGCCTGACTGCCGCCAAGGCCGTGGGCCGGATCCGGGACGATGTGACCAGATCCATCCGCTCCCATCAGGATCCCGCCGCCATCGTCCCCGTCAAGATCGCCAAGCCCGAGGCCGTCAAGAGCCGCCATGCGGTGAACGGCGTCATCGTGGAGGACATCGACTCCTGCATGATTAAATTTGCCAAATGCTGCACCCCGGTCCCCGGCGATGACATCACCGGCTTCATCACCAAGGGCTTCGGTGTGTCCATCCACCGCAGCGACTGTCCCAATGCCAAGGGCCGCTTCGATCCCCGGCAGACAGGCCGCTGGGTGCGGGTTCACTGGGCCAACGACGAGGCCCAGCCCTTTGAGACCACGCTGGAGCTGGACTGCCACACCCGGGACGGCCTGCTTTTGGATGTGGCCAGCGTTATGACCGCCGCCCGGATCCGGGTCAAGGAGCTGACCGGCAAGGATCTGCCCGAGGAGCGCAGCCTGTTCACCATCCGCTTCGAGGTCAAGGACACCGCCGAGCTGGATGCCATCCGAAAGAAGCTCCTGAACATCCGGGATGTGATCGGCACCCGCCGGGGCCAGAACTGATCCCCATACCCAAGCCTGTTGCAGCAGCGGCAGCCCTGCCTCCGGGTGGGAGCCTGCCCTGCTGCATATCCTTTGGCTTTTGCCATCGAAACATCTGATTTTTACCATATGGAGGAACGAAAATGCGAGCCATTTTAACACGAGTCAACTCTGCCTCCTGCACCATCGACGGGGTCAAGACCGCCGAGATCGGCAGGGGCTTTCTGATCCTTCTGGGCGTCGGCCCGGAGGACACCGAAAAGGAATGTCGGGCGCTGGCCGAAAAGGCGCTGGGCCTGCGGATCTTTGAGGACGAAAACGGCAAGATGAATCTGGGTCTGGAGCAGATCGGCGGTCAGGTCATGGTCATCAGCCAGTTCACCCTCTACGGCAACTGCCGCAAGGGCCGCCGCCCCAGCTTTGTGGGCGCCGCCGACCCGGAGCTGGGCAATGCCATGTACGAGCGGTTTCTGGAGCTGTGCCGGGAAATGGGCTATGCGCCTCAGCACGGCCAATTCGGCGCCGATATGAAGATCGAGTCCATCAACGACGGGCCTTGCACCCTGATTCTGGACACCGACGAGCTGCTGGAACGGAGGAGAGGGTAATGCTGAATGTTGTCCGTCTGCCCATTGGCGTCTATATGACCAACTGCTACATTCTGTGGCAGGAGGGGAACGACCACTGTCTGGTCATCGACCCGGCTGACAAGCCCGAGGCCATTCTGGCCGCCTGCCAGAAAAAAAACCTCACCATCGACGCCATTTTGCTGACCCACGGCCATTTTGACCATGTGGGCGGCGTTCCCGGGCTGGCCAAGCTGGCCGACTGCCCGGTTTATATGAACGAGCGGGAGAAAACCATGCCCGAGAGCCTGACCAACGGCCCCCTCTACTATACGAACAACTACGACGAGGGCGATACCCTGACCATCGCCGGGATGACCTTCACCGTGCTGGCCACCCCGGGTCATACCCCCGGCTCTGTCTGTCTGGACTTTGGCGACCACCTGTTCACCGGCGATACCCTGTTCGCCCGGAGCATGGGCCGCACCGATCTGGAGGGCGGCAGCCCCGAGCAGATGCAGCAGAGCCTCGTGCGGCTGGGCCGTCTGCACAAGGAGGGGGAATGTCCCATCCATCCGGGCCACAGCGCCGAATCCACGCTGGCGCTGGAGCAGGAGTACAATTCCTATCTGAAAAAAGCTCTGAGGGATGCCGAATGAAGCTGTTTTTGATCGGCCATGAGGACCGCTATGCCGTGGAGCAGATGCAGCTGGCCCTCTTCCCTCTGGAGCCTATGGAAACCGTCACCGAGGATTTTTCCGGGGACGGAGCCGTTTCCACCCTCCACCGGGGAGCCGTCTGGCTCACCGCCACCACGAAAATCACCCGAAACGGGGTGACCCACACCGCCTCCAAGCGGCTGCTGGCCCGGGAGGAAACCGTCCGTCTGCGGCGGCAGATTTTGCAGCAGAGCTATTATCTGGCGGCTCTGCCCCATCTGCCCAAGGCCCCGGCCTGGGGTGCGCTCTCCGGAGTCCGTCCCACCAAGCTCAGTACCAAGCATCTGATGGAGGGCGGCACCGCCGCCGGAGCCAAACGGCTGCTGGAGCAGGTCTATTATGTCTCCCCCCAGCGGGCCAGACTGGCCGTGGACTGCTCCAAGGCCACCGTGGCCGCCGCCCGGCTGCTGGAACCGCAGGATGTGTCCCTCTATGTGGGCATTCCCTTCTGCCCCACCCGCTGTGCCTACTGCTCCTTCGTCAGCCGAACCATCGGTCAGCGCACCGAGCTGCTGGAGCCGTATCTGGAGGCACTGCTGAAGGAGATTCGATATACGGGAAAGTTGCTGGCAACTTCCGGGCGGACGGTTCGTACCATCTATATGGGAGGCGGCACCCCCACCACCCTCAGCGCCGACCAGATGAAGCGGCTGCTGGAGGGCATCCGCCAGTCCTTCGATCTGAGCCGGTGCATCGAATTCACCGTGGAGGGCGGTCGGCCCGATACGCTGGATGCGGAAAAGCTCCAAGTCATTGCGGAAAACGGCCCCGACCGCATGAGCATCAACCCCCAGACCATGATCGATTCCGTGCTTCGGGCCTGCGGCAGACGGCATAACGCCGCCGATGTGGAGCGGGCCTATGCTCAGGCCGTGGAGGCCGGATATTCCGCCATCAATATGGATCTGATCGCCGGTCTGCCCACCGACGATTTCGAGGGCTTTCGGGAATCCCTCTCCCGGGTCATCGCCATGGATCCGGCCAACATCACCGTCCATACCTTGGCCATCAAAAAGGGCGCAGACCTCTACGAAAAGCGGGAGGGGCTTTCCTCCGATGCCGAGGTGGCCCGGATGGTGGATCTGGCGGAAAGCGCCCTGCGCCATGCCGGATATGAGCCGTACTACCTCTATCGGCAGAAATATATGTCCGGCAGCTTCGAGAATGTGGGCTGGTGCAAGCCCGGAACCGCCTGCCTGTATAACATCTACATGATGGAGGAAATGCACACCATCATCTCTCTGGGCGGCGGCGGCATGAACAAGGTCAATCTGCCCGACGGAACCCTCAAGCGGTTCCACAATCCCAAATTCCCCGAACAGTATATCGAAATGCTGGACGATGTGCTTCGCCAGAAGGAGGAACTGTTCGGCCTCATGAAAGGATGCATATAATTTTGGATACCCTGATTTCTAATGTGACCATTGTGACCATGAACGAGCGGATGGATGTGATCTTCGGCGGCCATGTGGGCATCACCGACGGTAAAATCGTCCACATCGCCAAGGTTCCCCCCAAGGACGATCCCCCCAAGGAGATCATCGAAGGCACCGGCATGGTGCTGATCCCCGGCCTCATCAACTGCCACACCCAGCTGGCTACCTCCATCCTGCGCAGCTATTGCGACGAGCTGAGTCTGACGGAGGCTCTGGAGGCCCAGCTCCAGAAGGAGGACAAGATGGACTCCCGCTGTGCCAAGGCTGCTGCCACGCTGGCCATTGCCGAGTGCCTGCGCTTCGGCGTGACCTCCGTTTCCGACCTCTACTACTTCCCCGGGGCCACCGCCGAAGCCGTGGCCGAAGCCGGGATCAAGGCCAATCTGGCCCTGTCTGCCTATCGCTTCATCGACGCCTGCGAGGAATTCGACTTCCGCACCGACGAGCAGTGTCAGGAGCTGCGGCGCATCACCGAGAAGTGGAACGGCTACGATCAGGGCCGCATCAAGATCGATGCCGGGATCTATGCCGAATACACCTCCAACCACCCTCTGTGGGAGGCTCTGAGCGACTATGCCGCCGAGCAGGGGCTGGGCTTCCAGCTCCATCTCGGCCAGAGCGCCCAAGAGGCCGAATCCTGTGAGGAGCGCACCGGCCTGAGCCAGACCGAGCTGCTCAGCTGCCACCGGGTCTTTGACGGGCCTGCCACCTGCGTGGGCTGCAATGCCCTGAGCGAGACAGACCGGAAAATTCTGGCCAAGCACAAGGCCACCGCCGTGGTGCTGCCCCTGTGCGACGCCAAGCAGGGCCGCAGCTGTGCGCCCATCACCGAATGTGTGCAGGCCGGTATGAATGTGGCGCTGGGTACCTCCGGTGCCATTGACTGCGGCAATCTGGATCTGTTCGAGGTCATGCGGGGGGCCGCCATGAGCGTCCGGGCCTCCAGCGGCAAGCCCGATGCCCTGCCTGCCCAAGCCGCTCTGATGATGGCCACCGTCTGCGGGGCCAGAGCCCAAGGCCGTGCCACGGAATGCGGCATGATTAAGGAGGGCATGGACGCCGATCTGGTGCTGCTGGACTTCACCGCCCCCCATCTCATGCCCTGCCACAATGTTCAGAACGCTCTGGTGTTCAGCGCCAAGGGCGGCGATGTGGCCATGACCATGGTGCGGGGCAAGAAACTCTATGCCAACGGCAGATTCCCCACCATCGATCTGGGGGCCGCCGTGCAGGAGATCATGGAATACGGCCTGCCCACCCTGTTTGCCGACCAGAAGAAGCAGGAAAGCGAGGCGTAGAATGTCTCAGCAGAAAAAGCAGTCCTTCCTCCACGGTGCCGCCCTTCTGGCCATGGCCACCGCCATTGTCAAGGTCATCGGTGCCTTCTACAAGATCCCCCTCAATGCCATCATCGGCACCAAGGGCTTTTCCTACTTCAACACCGCCTACGACATCTACTCCGTTCTCATGATGATCTCCACCGCCGGTCTGCCGGTGGCCATGAGCCGGATGATCTCGGCGGCCAATTCCCTCAACAACACCCGGCAGATGAAGCGGATCTACCGCACGGCTCAGGCCATTTTCCTGACGCTGGGCCTTGCAGGCTCCCTGCTGATGACGGTCTTTGCCCGCCAGCTGGCCGCCTTTCAGGAACAGCCCGATGCATGGGCCGCCATTGCCTTTCTGGGGCCGTCCACCCTGCTGGTGTGCATGAATTCCGCCTTCCGGGGCTTCTTCCAAGGCCAGAGCAATATGATCCCCACCTCGGTCAGTCAGGTCATCGAGGCGGTCTTTAAGCTCTTTGTGGGGCTGGGAGCCGCTTACTTCCTGCTCAAGGTGATGCACAGCGTCCCGCTGGCCGCAGGCGGTGCCATTGCAGGCGTCACCATCGGCTGTGCCGCCGCCAGCATCTATCTGTTCTCCCTGTTCCGCAGGGCCTATCAGTCTCTGGAGGAGGGCGACCTCTCCCAGCCCGTCCGCAGCTACGGCTCCACCGCCCGGGAGCTGCTCACCATCGCCATTCCCATCACCATCGGCTCCGCCGGTCTGCAAATCATCACCATGATGGAGATCAAGGTCTATATGTCCCAGATCCTCGGCTCCGGCTTCACGCAGGATGCCGCCGACCAGATGAAGGGCATCTACAACATGGCCCAGACCCTGTTCAATATGCCCTGCGCCTTCATCGTCCCCATCACCGTCTCTGCCATCCCCTCCATCACCAATTTCCTGACCCTCAAAAATTTCACGCAGGTGCGGGCCACCGAGGAATCCGCCTGCCGGATCACCGCCCTCATCTCCATGCCCTGCGCCATCGGTCTGGCGGTACTCAGCCAGCCTGTCATGGGTCTGCTGGGCGGCTATTCCGGTCAGGAGCTGGTGCTGGGCGGCATTCTCATGTCCATTCTGGGCATCTGCATCATCTTCAATTCCACGGTGATGCTCTCCAATGCCATCATGCAGGCCCACGGCCATGTGAATCTGCCGGTCATCAATATGTTCATCGGCGGTTTCCTCAAGCTGGGCCTCATCTACTTCCTCAGCGCCGACCCCCGGATCAACATCATCGGTGCGCCCCTTGGCACGCTGCTGTGTTACAGCGTCATCACGGTGCTGAACCTGTTCGCCATGCGGCGCATCTTTGAAAAGCCCCCCAGAGTGCTGCGGAATATGGCACGGCCTCTGCTGGCGGCGCTGCTCATGGGCGGTGCGGTGCTGGGGGTCTACACCCTGCTGCTGGGCCGATTCTCTCTGGAGAGCAAGCTGGGCCTGCTGGTGCTGACCGCACTTCCCATTCTGGTGGGCGTGGTGGTCTATGTGATCTGCGCCGTGGGGCTTAAGGCCATTACCGCCGAGGACTGCGCCCTTCTGCCCAAGGGCGAGCGGATCGCCCATGTCCTCCGTCTGGATCGATAAGGAGGGGCCTATGAACAAATCCGAACTCATCTCTCTGGCAGCCCGGGACAGCGGCCTGACCCGTAAGGATACGGAGCGGGCCCTCAACGCTGCCTTGGAGGTCATCATCCAATCCATGGCACAGGGGGAAAAGGTCCAGCTCAGCGGCTTCGGCACCTTTGAATGTAAGGAGCGGGAGCCTCGGGTGGGCCGCAATCCCCATACCCGGCAGGCCGTCCAGATCCCTGCCACCACCGTTCCCGTGTTCAAGCCCTCCAAGGCTCTGCGGGATCTGATCGCAAAATAAGGAGAAATCATGCGTCTTGACAAATATTTGAAGGTTTCCCGGCTGATTAAGCGCCGGACAGTTGCCAACGAGGCCTGCGACAATGGCCGCATCAGCGTCAACGGACGGGTCGTGAAGGCCTCCTACGATGTCAAAGTGGGAGACAAGATCGAAATTGCGCTGGGTACCCGGACGCTGGCCGTTCAGGTGCTTCAGGTCGCCGAAACCGTCCGCAAGGACGATGCCGGGGAACTGTACAAGGAAATCTAAAAAAACGGAGGCTCCTCCCGAGCCTCCGTTTCCACAAAAAATCCGGGTTCCTGTGGGAACCCGGACATTTTTTATCTTTGATGCCTACATGGCAAACTGGATGACGCAGAAGGCGGCATAAATGCCCAGCAGCGCCACACCCTGCCAGCGGGAGAGCTTCTTTTTCGCCAGTGCCGGGAGGGTCATCAACGCCATGACCAGAATCATCACCGGGATGTCCAGCATCAGCGACGCATTGCGCCCGAAGATGGTGCTGCTGCACGGCACGGAGAAGGGGGCCAGAGACACACTGACGCCGCCGACCAGCACCAGATTGAAGATGTTGGCGCCGATGACATTGCCCAGCGAGAGGGCGCCGTGGCCCTTGGCCAGAGAGGTAATGGCGGTGACCAGCTCCGGCAGAGAGGTTCCCAGCGCCACGATGGTCAGGGCAATGACGGATTCCGGCACGCCCAGCGCCTTGGCGATCAGCGTACCGTTGTCCACCAGCAGATCTGCGCCCACGGCAATGAGGGCGGCTCCGATGACCAGCAGGAGGATCTCCCGGCCAATGGCCTTGGGGCCTTCGGCGCAGAGATAGCCGTGATCCTCCGGCTCCGGGTTGCGGAAGGCATCCCGAATGGTGATGACCATGTAGAGGGCAAAGATGCACAGCAGGACAATCCCCACCCAGCGGCTGAAATATCCGGTGACATAGGCGCTGAACATATAGAAGGCCGCAGAGCCGAAGAAGAACAGCACCGGCTTTTTCAGGGTTTTGGGATCCACGGGGCCGGGCCGCACCGTGATGGTGATGGCGGCGATCAGCGCCGTGTTGCAGATGATGGAACCAATGGCGTTGCCGTAGGCAATTTCGCCGTGTCCGGTCATGGCGGAGGTGGCAGAGACCATCACCTCGGGCAGGGTCGTTCCAATGGAAACCACCGTTGCGCCGATGAGCAGCTCCGGCAGATGGAACCGATGGGCAATGCCCGTGGCGCCGTCCACGAACCAGTCGCCGCCCTTGATGAGCAGCACCAGCCCCAGAATGAATAGCAGTACAGGTACAAGCATGGGAAATCTCCTTTGAATCGTATTTGGACAAAAAGAAAACCTGCGGGATCCGCAGGTCGTCCGAAACCACGGGGACGGCTTGTGGAGCTACACACAACCGCATGAGTCTGGCAATCAAAAGCAAGCCAGATCGCAGAAGCGACCGAACTGTTGACTTGCTGCACACCGAAGTGCGCCTGCTACTCCCCCATTGATGTTTCTTTGTTGTTTCTTTACTGGGATGATACCATATCCCTCCGGCAATGTCAACCGAGGGGCGAAATAATCAACTATTGTTGATGTATTTTCCACATTTTCCCCTGAATGATGTCTCGTTTTTCCATTTCTCTGTTGATTGTGTTCAAAACCCGTTTTTTGTCTGCGGTCCAGAGCGGTGCCAGCAGGAGCCGCTTCGGCCCATCCCCGGTGAGCCGGTGGATCACCATCTCCTCCGGCAGCTCCTGAAGACAGGCAAAGAGGAGATCCAGATATTCCTCCAGCTCCATGGCGGAAAATTTTCCGGCCCGGAAGTCCTCCGCCAGATCCGTCCCCTCCAGCACATGGAGCAGCTGGAGCTTGATGCCCTCCGGCCTGTGGGCATGGGCCAGATACCGCACCGTTTCCACCATCATCTCCCTTGTCTCCCCGGGCAGGCCCAGAATCACATGGACGATCACCTGAATATTTTGGGCGTGGAGCCGCTCCAGCGCATCCTCAAACACCGAAAGCCCGTAGCCCCGGCGGATATAGGCGGCGGTTTCCTCATGGATGGTCTGAAGCCCCAGCTCCACCCACACCGGCTTGATGCGATTCAAGCGGCCCAGCAGCTCCACCTTCTCCGGCTCCAGACAGTCGGGCCGGGTTCCGATGGACAGGGCCACCACCTCCGGCTGCTCGATGGCCTCGGTAAACAGCGCCTCCAGCTTTTCCACCGGGGCATAGGTATTGGTATAGGACTGAAAATAGGCGACGAATTTCCGGGCATCCGTTTTCTGCCGCAGTCGGCCCTTGGCTCTTTCCAGCTGCTCGGCCACCGATCCTCCGCTCTGCTCGGCAAAATCCCCGGAGCCGCCGGCGCTGCAAAAAATACAGCCACGGCTCCCCAGAGTGCCGTCCCGGTTGGGGCAGGTCATGCCGCCGTCCAGCGCCAGCTTATAGACCTTTTCTCCGAACTGCTCCCGGAGATAGCGGTTGAGCGAATAATACCGTTCCATCTAAATTCCTCCCCCTAATACCCATT
>SAMEA104404103__coassemble_359_pt1 | contig 34246 bp, 29 predicted proteins | sample SAMEA104404103__metabat2_low_PE_016 | metagenome-assembled genome bin SAMEA104404103 (sample SAMEA104404103) | Balaenoptera acutorostrata | reverse complement strand
CTCCGCCGCACCGAAAATCACACAGGTCTTCACGAAAATCCTTCCTCCCATTCCGATATTGGTTATATTCTACCATATTCCGTCAAAAAGGAACAGTGAGAAAAAAGCATTGTACAAAAACTCACTGCTTTTCAAACAGCAAAATAAAATCCGGCAGGAAACAGGAAAATTCCCTGATTCTCTGCCGGATTTTTGACTTTTATAGATTGTAAATTTGGGAATCAGAGACTTTTTATACGATCCCTTCAACGCATCAGCCAGGCTGCCAATTACCGGAACTTAATGGGCAGCCAGCGTTCCAGCTCAATGCGGTCGCGCATCTCGTCCATCCGGTCCACGGTCTTGCGCAGAAGGATGGCCCACTCCTGCGCAGAACGTTTGCCCTGATTCTTCGTCACCAGGTAGGGGCACTGGGAGAACTTTCGATTTCCGAAATTCCGGGAAAAGGGGCTCATCACACCCAGAGCCAGCGCATAGGGTGCCAGATCGAAGAAGTAGTCGGGGTTGAGCTTCATCATGCGGTTCAGATCCTCCTTGGCGATCCGCTTCATATACCTGCGAAGGCCCAGGATCTCACCCACATCGTGGCGGTTTAGGTCGCTTCTTCTGCCGCCGTAGGCTGCAAAGTAGCTGAATGCGAACTGCCCCAGCACACTGCACAGAGGGATCACTACCTGTCCGGCGATCCATCCCAGGATCACCCAGACCAGGCACAGGCCCAGACCGATAAACACCCGGAGCTTGCCGCGCAGGTGGGTGCGGTAGGCGATTTCCTGTATCTGCCAGGCGGAAATGGCACCAAAAACGCCCAAAACCACCGACAGCATGATCTGCAATGCAAAAATAACGGTCATGTTCATGGCCACGCAGATCCCGCAGAAGACCTGGACCAGGCAGCAGATCCCCCGGAACAGCTTCATATTGCCGGAGCTGTTTTTGCACATGGTCTTTTCGCCGGGGACCATACCCTCCACCCGATGGCAGAGCTTGGCATACTGGTAGCCGGTGGCATCCACAGTCTTCCGCTTGGCAAAGAGAAGCTGAAAAATGCGGATCTCAAAAAGGCTCCGTTCGTTGCCCATGTCCATCCGTTTATGGAGAAGGACCCGTCCGGAATTGTCGATTTGGAGCAGAATATATCCCAGCTGTGCCCAGGACAGGACCATCATGCTCAGGTCACCGCCTGCCAAAGTCAGCCGGCAGCCCAGCTCACCGGCGGTGATATCGCTGGGCGGGACGGAGTTCTGGTAGCGCAGCAGCGGGGCTGTCCGCAGGAAGATCAGCCAGTAGAGCATGGCGATCCCGGCGATCACCAGCATAGGCACCACTTCCGGGTTGCCGTTTCGCACATAGGTGTTCACATTTGGGAACATTGCCGTAGAGACCGGCATCTTCATGGTGATGCCCTCATGGTCGTTGAGGACTGCGGTGCTCTCGCCGGAGATGATGTTTCCCGTCACCGAGGTAGACAGCACCGATTCGATGCCGTCCTGCCGATAAACACTGGTAAAGTTGGGCGTTGTAGTCACATCTCCCGGGAAGTTGATGACAAAGACCATCCGCTGCACCGGCAGGGAAAATCCCGAGAGCATGGGAAGCTCCAGCTGCAGGATCTTCTGCCGCATTTCCTCCAGCTGCTTCTTCTCCTCTTCGGACATATTCTTCTTTTCCTCCCGGTCCAGGGGCCGTACGATTTTCGGGAGGGTATAGTCAAACTGCATGGAGATGTCACCGCTGCTCATTCCGCCCACAACGCGGCTGATATCCACCTCCACGGCAGATGCGGTTTTGGTGGTCCGGACAGACGCTTTGTTCAGGGTGATCCTGGTGGCATCGGGGGGCAGCGGGAACGTAAGCCCTTGGTTTTCCCCATCCAGGTGGAGGGTGACCGTCAGATTTACCATGCAATCGCCGTCGGAGTTGATGGTACAGTAGCTGTCGATCTGCGTCGCCATACTTTCCGCACTGACCGGGATCACAAAACAGGCGATCAGAACGCAGATACACGCCAGCACTGTAACCCTTCTTTTCAAGGCAATTCCTCCCATCATTAAAATCCTATTGGTTGAGTTATTTTACCATGACCGCAAGAAAATTGCAAGAAAAAATGAGAAAATCCCGCCGACTGCCCGGGAGTTTCCCGTTAGAATATTGAATTTTCCCGAATAGTTCTTATTTTTCTCCCCGGAAATGGGGAATGCTATCAAAGGTCCTGTTTGACCGTTCTTCTCTATGAAAAAATTAAAAAATTAGATACAGACAATTGAACTCCAATGTGTTATACTATAAAAAGCTGTAATTTTATGATTTAAGGAGGCGTTTCCTTTGAAATATCTTGCGGGATATATTACCGCCGCCGTATTCGGCTCCCTTACCTGGGTGCTCATGCAGTTCGGCGACCGGTTCTCCATCCTTATCGACATGGTCTACCCCTATGTGGTCCGCACCGCCCAGGATTATCTGGCAGCGTGGACCGGAAGCGTGGATTTCTGCCTTTGGCAGGTGCTGGCTATGGCGATCCTTGTCGTCGTCCTTGCCTCGGTAGTCCTGATGATCGTGCTCAAATGGAACCCCATTCAGTGGTTCGGCTGGATCGCGGCAGGCGGAACCTTCCTGTTTCTGCTGCACACAGCCTTCTTCGGCCTCAACTACGACGCCGGAGCCCTGGCAGACGATATGCGTTTGGAGGTATCCAGGTACACATTGGAGGAGCTGTCCGAGGCCACGACCTACTACCGGGACAAGGCCAATGCCCTGGCGGACCAGGTAAACCGGGACGAGCAGGGAAATGCGGCCTTTTCCACCTTTGAGGAGCTGGCAAAGCAGGCCCCGGAAGGGTTCCACAGCCTTACCTATGACCGCTATTATGCTATTTTTGCCGGGTCCACCGTTCCGGTCAAGAAGCTGGGCTGGGAAGATCTGTGCACCTCCCTGGGCATCACGGGCATGACCGTGGGGCTCACCGGCGAGGCCGCCGTGAATCCCCAGGCCCCTCAGGTGATCCTGCCCTATGCTATGTGCCGGGAGATGGCGCACCGGATGTGCATCGCCACGGTCCGGGATGCAAACTTTGCCGCATTTCTGGCAGGAAGTGTGAATTCCAGCCCGGAATTCCAGTATTCCTCCTATTTAATGGCTTTCCGCTACTGCATCACTGCGCTGTCCAGCCTCAAGCACGAAGCTGCCGCGGCCTCTGCCGCACAGATCCGTGAGGGCATCGGTGCCAATCTCAAACGGGATCTCGACACCCTGGAGCAGTTCTACAAGAACGGCCGCAGTCCCATCGCACAGAGCATCTATCATTCTTACCTGCGGCTCAGCGGAGATGCCGCCGGTATCCATCCCGGCAACGAAATCTGCAATCTGCTGGTAAACTGGCACATTCAGCAGGTGGTCCTTCCCTCCATTGCCGTGACCGAGACCCCCTTTGATCCCTACGACGAAACCCAGGTGGATCTCAGCGGCATTGTAAATGCAAGACAGTAAGAGAGGTTCGATATTTTGAGAGAAACACTGGACAAGGGCCTGGAAGCCCTGGGCCTTTCCCTTCCGGAGCAGAGCCGTCAAACCCTCTGCGCCTTCGGCGAGGCCGTTATCAAGCAGAACGAGGTCATGAACCTCACCGCCATTACCGAGCCCAGGCAGGTGGCAAAGCTCCATCTGCTGGACAGCCTCACCGTGCTGTGCGCTGCGGACCTTGCGGGAAAGCGGCTCATTGATGTGGGCTGCGGCGCAGGATTCCCCGGTGTGCCCCTGGCCATCGCCTGCCCCCAGGCAGACATCACCCTGCTGGACAGCCTGGGAAAGCGGATGCACTGGCTGGAGACCGTGCTGCCGGAGCTGGGCGTCCATGCCCAGTGCATCACCGCCCGGGCAGAAGAAGCGGTGGCAGACCGCCGGGAGCAGTATGACTTTGCCACCAGCCGGGCCGTTGCACGGCTCAACATTCTTCTGGAGCTCACCGCACCCTATGTGAAGGTGGGCGGTGCCGTCCTCGCCATGAAGGGAGCCGCTGCCAGGGAAGAGCTGGCGGAGTGCAAAAACGCCATCAAAAAGCTGGGTCTTACGCTGGAGGAGCTCCGGGAATTTCCCATCGACGGTGCCAGCCATGCGGTGATCGTTCTGCGGAAGATCGCCCCCACCCCCAAAGCCTATCCCCGTCGCTACGCAAAAATCAAGCAGGCCCCGCTGTAACGGACCTGGTCTGTATCTTCCGCCGATGACGGAAATCCGCCCGGGACACACGCAGTGGGTCCGGTCCGGGAAAACAGCAAATTCCACAAAGCTTTTTCTCTGTACTCAGGAGAATTTTCAGGGATTTCTTGAAAATTCTCCTTTACTTTTGGATAAGCTTATGTTACCATGAGTAAGCTGGCTGTGCCAGACATCTATGCCCACCGCTCAGTTGAGGGAGAAACCCAGACGGGCTTTCCACTGGCCCTCTACTTAGCCCCAGGGTAAATAATTTTACAAGGTGGAAATACCATGATTCTCAAGGAAAAGAAGACCCAGGTCATCCTGGACAACGCAACCCACGAAGGCGACACCGGTTCTCCCGAGGTTCAGATCGCGATCCTCACCGCTCGTATCAATGAGCTGACCGATCACCTGCGTGTGCACAAGCACGACAACCACTCCCGCCGCGGCCTGCTGATGATGGTTGGTAAGCGTCGCTGCATGCTGGACTATCTGGCTAAGAAGGACATCAACCGTTACCGTGCTCTGATCGCCAAGCTGGGTATCCGTAAGTAAGATATTTTAAGGGCGACGGCATCCGTCGCCCTTTCGTCTTACCCACACACAAACCACCAGGGAGTTCTTTTAGCAGTTGAAAGTGCTGCCGCACATCGGCATCAGTTTCAAGTGCTAAACCTCCCTGACACAAAAATCTATCAGGAGGTTAATATCTATGATTACTCGCAAGCAGTATCCCAATCATCACGTTTACGAGATGGAGATCGGCGGCCGTACCTTTACCGTAGAGACCGGTAAGGTCGCAGAGCTGGCCAACGCCGAGTGCATCTGCCGCTACGGCGACACGGTGGTTCTGGTCACCTGCACCTGCAACCCCATCCCCAAGGCCGGCATCGACTACTTCCCCCTCACCATCGAGTTTGAGGAGCGGATGTACTCCGTGGGCCGGATCCCCGGCTCCTTCAACCGCCGTGAGGGCAAGCCCTCCGAGCGCGGCATTCTGAACAGCCGTATCATCGACCGTCCCATGCGCCCCCTCTTTGACGAGGAGCTGAGAAACGACACTGTGGTCACCTGCACCGTCATGGCAAACGACTATGACAATCCCGTGGAGATCGTCGCTTCCCTGGGTGCTTCCATCGCCATTGCTTCTTCCGATGTGCCCTGGAACGGACCTGTTGCCACCACCAATGTCTGCCACCTGAACGGCCAGTACATCGTGAACCCCTCTGCCGACGAGCGCGCCGCTTCCGACTGCTTCGTCTGCATCGCTTCCACCTTCGAGAAGGTGGTCATGATCGAGACCGAGGCCAATGAGGCTCCCGAGGCTGTGGTTCTGGAGGCCATCCGTGTGGCGCACGAGACCAACATGGAGATCGTGAAGTTCATCAACGGCATCGTTGCCGAGATCGGCAAGCCCAAGTTCACCTTCGAGAAGGCAGCTGTCAACCACGACCTGCTGGACGACCTGATGGCTTACGGCCTGCCCCAGATCGAGTATGCTCTGGACACCCCCGACAAGAACGTCCGGGAGGAGCGCCTCACTGCCGCCCGTCTGGACTTCCAGGAGAAGTTCGGCGAGAAGTACGAGGACTTCGAGACCCACATCGAGGTATGCCTGTACAAAATGCAGAAGAAGGTAGTCAAAAAGTGGCTGCTGGAAGGCAAGCGTGTTGACGGCCGCGGCATGGACGAGATCCGTCCTCTGGATGCCGAAGTCGGCGTTCTGCCCAGAGTTCACGGCAGCGGCCTGTTCTCCCGTGGTCAGACCCAGGTGCTGTCTATCTGCACCCTGAACACTCTGTCCGCAGCTCAGAAGCTGGATACCATCTATCCCGAGGACAGCAAGCGTTATATCCATCACTACAACTTCCCCTCCTTCTCCACCGGCGAGGCAAGAGCTGCCCGCTCCACCTCCCGTCGTGAGATCGGTCACGGTGCACTGGCTGAAAAGGCTCTGCTGCCTGTGATCCCCTCCGTGGAGGAGTTCCCCTACGCCATCCGTGTGGTTTCCGAGGTTCTGTCCTCCAACGGCTCCACCTCTCAGGGCTCCATCTGCGGCTCCACCCTGGCCCTCATGGACGCAGGCGTGCCCATCAAGCGTCCTGTTGCCGGTATTTCCTGCGGCCTGATCTCCGACCAGGAGACCGGTGCATGGAGAACCTTTACCGACATCCAGGGTGTTGAGGACTTCCACGGCGAGATGGACTTTAAGGTCGCCGGCACCAGCGAAGGCATCACTGCGATCCAGATGGACCTGAAGAACAAGGGCCTCACCATGGAGATCATCGAGGATGCTCTGGAGCGCTGCCGCAAGGCTCGTATGGAGATCCTGAACGAGGTCATGCTGCCCTGCATCGCTGCTCCCCGTGAGGAAGTTTCCGAGTTCGCTCCCAAGATGATTTCCATGAAGATCCCCGTGGAGAAGATCCGTGAGGTCATCGGCTCCGGCGGAAAGACCATTCAGAAGATCTGTGCTGACACCGGCGCAAAGGTGGACATCGAGGATGACGGCTCCGTCTTCATCTCCGCGGTTGACTCTGCTGCTGCAAACGCTGCCAAGAAGATGGTGGATGACATCTGCTTCGTTCCCGAGGTCGGCAAGCTCTACTACGGCAAGGTCGTCCGCATCCTGCCCATCGGCGCATTCGTTGAGATTGCTCCCGGTCACGACGGCATGGTGCACATCTCCAAGCTGGAGAACCACCGCGTAGAGAAGGTCGAGGACGTTCTGAACCTGGGCGACATGACCTGGGTCAAGTTCATGGGCTTCGACGAGAAGGGCCGTGCAAACTTCAGCCGCAGAGATGCCCTGAAGGAAATGGCCGGAAAGCAGTAAGCTGCAATCAGACATTTGGAAGGGCCTGTTCGGAAGAACAGGCCCTTTTTCACAGGAGAAAGCCATGGAATCGACGATATTGGAACCCTTGCAGGTGCTGTGGGACTATATGCACCTGAACCAGACCCCTAGAAAATGCGACTGCATGGTGGGTTTTGGCTGCTATGACGAGGACATTCCCCGGCGGTGTGCGGAGCTTTATCATCAGGGGATGGCCCCGTGGGTGGTCTTTTCCGGCGGTCTGGGCAGAAATACCTCCGGCCTCTGGGCCGGGAGCGAGGCCCAGCGGTTCTGCGCCATTGCACAGGCCTGCGGTGTCCCCCGGGAACGGATCATTCTGGAGGATGCCTCCACCAATTCGGCGGAAAACCTGCTGTTCACCCCGAAAATTCTGGAGGAGCAGGGAATTCCCCACGAGACGGTGCTGGCGGTTCACAAGCCCTATATGGAGCGCAGGCTCTATGCGGCCATGCAGGTCTATTGGCCCCAGCCGCAGACGGTCTACACCTCTCCGCAGGTGACGATTGCGGAGCATCTTTCTCATGCGGCCCGGGTGGGCATGGGGCAGCGGGCCGTCATCGAAACCATTGTGGGCGATGTCCAGCGGATGCGGCTCTATGCCGAAAAGGGCTACCAGATCCCGCAGGAGATCCCGGAGCCGGTCTGGCGGGCCTTTGAGACGCTGGCGGCGCTGGGCTATGATGGACAGTGCGTAAAATAGCGGAAAATAGGAAAATCCGGGTCGAAAGACCCGGATTTTTTGCGTAATTCAGAGAAATTAACAGCGGCCCGTGTCGGAAACCATGAGGTTGATGATTTCCTTGTCGGTCTGGGCCATGCCCACCTTGGCCAGATACCCCACATTGCGGATGGTATTTTCCACGCCCTTGGTGATGATGCCGTCGCCGCCGTAGAACTGGCTGCCCTGACGGTACATCTCCATGCCCAGCAGTCCGGCCTCCACGGCGGAGGCGATTTTAGCGGCGCAGCTGCTCTTGGCGCCGTCGCAGATGATGCCGGAATCAATGGCAAGGCCGTTGACGATGGTGTGGGCGATTTCATTTTCCCGGCCTCCGTAGAGGTAGGTGATACCGGCGCCGGCACCCACACCGGCGGAAATGGCGCCGCAGTAGGCACTGAGCCGACCGATCCCGGTTTTCAGATGAATGGTAATCAGGTTGGACACGGTGAGCGCACGGTACCGGGTCTCCTCGCTGACCCCCAGCTCCTCGGCATAGACGATGACGGGGACGGAGGAGGTGATGCCCTGATTGCCGGAGCCGGAGTTGATGATGACCGGCAGGCTGCATCCGTTCATTCTGGCGTCGGAGGCGGCAGCGGCATAGGCCTTGGCCCGGTTGTGGACGGAATCGCCGTAGCTTTTCAGCAGAACCTGACCGATGCGGGCGCCGTAGTCATTTTTGAGGCCCTCCCGGGCAATGGCCATGTTGTAGGACATCTGCCGATCCAGCAGCTCCTTCACATCGGCAATTTCCACGGCTTCGGCAAATTCCACGATGGAGGCGATGTTCAGCAGGCTGCGGTCGGTGGTGTGATGCTGACCGGCCTCGGTGTAGGGGAGATCCCGAAGGATCTCGCCGTCATGCTCGATGCGGATGATGTTGGTGTGGAATCCGGCGATGCGGCACCGGGCGGTGTGCGCCCCGGCATAGAGGCGCATATCGATGTCGAAGATGTAGCCGGAATCGGATTCTGCGATGGTGAACCGGGCCTCGTCCAGATAGGCGGCGATGAGGGGATGCTGCTGGGGGGTGATTTTGGAGATGACCTGAAGCTCCAGCTCCGGGTCGCCGCAGACGATACCGGCAGCGGCGGCAGCGCCCAAGCCCCGAAGTCCGCCGGTGTTGGGAACCACCACGCTCTTGACATTCTTGATGATGTTGCCGCTGACCCGGATCTCCACCCGGTCGGGACGGCAGCCCAGCTCCCGGGCGGCCACGGCGGCGGCATAGGCCACGGCGATCGGCTCCGTACAGCCCATGGCAGGTACCAGCTCCTCGTGGAGAATCTCGAGGTAGCTTCTGTATAATGTCTGGTCCATAATAAGGCCTTCCTTTTCTCTTGATAGGGTTATTGTATCGTTTTTTTCGAACATTGTCAAGAAAAGCCCCCACCTGAAGTGGGGGCCGTTCCGATCAGATCAAAAGCTCTGCGATCTGGACGCAGTTGGTGGCAGCACCCTTGCGGATCTGGTCGCCGCAGCACCAGAGGCAAAGGCCGTTGGGGTCGGTGAGGTCGGGGCGGATGCGGCCCACATAGACCAGATCCTGATCGCTGGTATCCAGCGGCATGGGATACTGACCGGCGGCCAGATCATCCACCAGCTTGCAGCCGGGGGCCTTGGCCAGAGCGGCCCGGGCCTCCTCCACGGAAACCGGGCGGTCAAAATGCAGCGTGGCAGAGATGGAATGGCTGCGAACCACGGGAACCCGGACGCAGGTGCAGCTGACGGTCAGCTCCGGCAGATGGAGGATCTTCCGACCCTCATTCTGGAGCTTCATCTCCTCGCTGGTGTAGCCCAGCGTCTGCTCGCCGCCGATCTGGGGGATCAGGTTGAAGGCGATGGGGTGGGCGAACACCTTGGGGGCGTATTCCTTGTGGTGGCCCATGGCCATGACCTGCGCCATCAGCTCCTTGGGGCCTGCGGCCCCGGCTCCGGACACCGCCTGATAGGTGGAGGCCACCATGGAGCGGATGGGGGAGAGGGCATTGAGGGCCTGTACCGCCGTCAGGGTGATGATGGTGGAGCAGTTGGGGTTGGAGAGGATGCCGTGGTGGAGCTTGGCGTCGGCGGCATTGATCTCGGGAATGACCAGCGGAACCGTGGGATCCAGCCGGAAGGCGGAGGAATTATCCACAAAGACAGCCCCGGCGGCCAGAATGTCCGGAGCGAATTTCAGGGCGATGTCGTTTTCTGCGGCACCCAGCACCAGATCGACGCCGGAAAAGGCGCCGGCTTCGGCCAGACGGACGGGAACCTCCGTTCCACGGAAGGAGATGGTCTTGCCCACGCTCCGGGGACTGGCCAGAGGGATGAGGGTTTCCACGGGAAAATCCCGTTCTTCGAGAATTTTAATCATTTCCCGTCCCACGGCACCGGTGGCACCGAGAACGGCAACAGTGTAGGTTTTCATGGATGTTCCTCCTTGCAGGATGGATTATTTGATGAAGCTGGTATAGAGGACTTGAATGGCCCGCTGAAAGTCCCGGTTGTCCACGCCGAGGATGATGTTCAGCTCATCCGGGCCTTGGTTTATCATGCGGATGTTGATGCCGGCATTTCCCAGAGCGGCGAAGATCTTGCCGCTGATGCCGGGGCGATAGGCCATTTTCCGTCCCACGGCAGCCACAATGGCGATCTGGTCGAACACCGTGAGGGAATCCGGCTGGATCTCCTGCTGGATCTCCCCCAAAATGGTATAGAGGGAGGGAGCGATGGCCTCGGTCTGGACGACCACGGAGCAGTTGTCGATGCCGTTGGGGGCGTAATCCACCGAGATGCCGTGCCGCTCAAAGACGCTGAGGATCCGCCGCAGCAGTCCCACCTCATTGCTCAGGCCCCGCTTGGACAGGGCCACGATGGAAAAGTCCTTCCGTCCCGTGATGGCGGTGATGAACCGATCCGGGTCGGTATCGGTATCGAAGCGCTCTTGGATCAGGGTGCCGGGGTGATCCGGATGGTTGGTGTTTCGGATGTTCAGGGGGATGCTCTTGTCCCGGACGGGGAAAATGGTTCCTTCGTGGAGAACCTGAGCGCCGGAATAGCTCAGCTCCCGCAGCTCGTCATAGGTGACCTCGGGGATGGTCAGGGGATTTTCCACGATCCGGGGGTCGGCCATGAGGATCCCGGAGACATCAGTCCAGTTTTCGTAGAGGTCGGCGCCCAGAGCCGCCGCAGCCAGAGAGCCGGTGATGTCGCTGCCGCCCCGGCTGAAGGTCTTGATATGACCGTCGGGGAGGATGCCGTAGAAGCCGGGGGTGACCACGCCCCGGCGGTGGACAAGCCGCCGCAGAGCGGCATAGGTGCGCTCCTCGTCCACGGAGCCGTCCATATTGAAATGCACCCATTCGGTGCTGTCGATGAAGTCGAAGCCCAGAAATTCCGCCATGACCCGGGCAGAAAAATATTCCCCCCGGCTGACCAGTGCATCCTGATCGATGGTCTTGGCATCCAGCTGCTGCTTGAGGGCGGCGAATTCCTCCTCCAGCGGCAGCTCCAGCGCCAGCTCGTCCCGGATCTCCAGATACCGGGAGGTGACCATTTCAAAGACGCTGCTGCTGTCCACCCCATACTGCATATGGGCGTGGCAGAGGTAGAGCAGATCGGTGATCTTGTGATCGGTATTGAATCGTTTCCCGGCGGCAGAGACCACCACGACCCGTCGGCTGGGATCGGAGAGGATGATGTCACGCACCTTCCGATACTGTCCGGCGTCGGCCATGGAGGAGCCGCCGAATTTGGTTACTTTGAGCAATGAAAATCCTTCCTTTCCGGCAATGCGGCCATAAAGGCACTGGGATGTGCCTGACACCAGGTATGCATCTGAGCGACGCTCACAGGCTCGGTGAGGATGGCGTCGCCCCATCGGTCACAGGCCCGCTGGGCCAGCCATGGATCTGCATCGCCCCGGACATAGAACCGGAAGGCTTCCTGATTGCATACGGTCACACTGCGGTCACAGGGACTGTAAAATCCCTTCCCATCCAGCACATCGGACAGGTCCTGTACCACATTGTATGCGGTGGGGTAGCGTCCTGCGCCCTGCCCGAAGAAGCTCTGGCGGCCGGAGGTGGTTCCCACCAGCGTGATGAGATTATAATTGGAGGGGACGGCGGCCTCGGGGGAGCAGAGGGGAAACAGGGTGGGCTGGACATAGGCAGAAAACTGTCCGCCCTCCATGCGGGCGGAGCCGATCAGCCGGCAGCAGAGGCCGTGGGCCGTGAAGGCGGCCACATCTCCGGCCCGGATGGAGCGGATGCCCTGTACGGGGATCTGCTCCCTGCACAGACTGACCCCGAAGGCCACATTGGCAGAGAGGATCAGCTTGTGCCAGGAGTCGATGCCGTCCACATCCATGGAGGGGTCGGCCTCGGCATAGCCCAGAGCTTGGGCCTGAGCCAGCGCCTCCTCGTACCGCAGTCCCAGCCGGGACATGGAATCGAGGATATAGTTGCAGGTGCCGTTGAGGATGCCGCCCACCTGCCGGATATGCTGACAGCGCCTTGCCCGTTCCAGCGCACTGAGCCAGCCGACGCCGCCGCCCACTGCACCGGTGCAGCGGAAGCTGCCGCCGTGGGCTTTCAGCAGCGCCGCCAGCTCCTCGTAATAGCACGACACCATGGCCTTGTTGGCGGTGACCACATTTTTCCCATGCTCCAGAGCGGCCTTTACATATTCCCAAGCCGGGTGCAGACCGCCCATGACCTCCACCACCGTGTCGATGGACGGATCCAGCAGGATCTCGTCGAACCGATGGATGACCTCTGCATCCGGCAGAGAAAGGGCTCTGCGGCACAGAACCTTTGCGATCTCCATGTCGGCCCGGGGCTGAACCAGCTCATAGACGCCCCGGCCTACAACGCCGAAGCCTAACAGTCCGATTTTCAAGGGCTTTTTCCTCCCTCTGTCTATCTTTTCAGAAAATACAAATGCTTTCTTCCCGAGAACACTTGCTTTTTAGGTGGGAACAGTATATCATATACCTATCGAAATTGCAAGACTGGCGGCGGAGCCAAGCCAGAGCCGAAATGCAAAATTTTCCCATTTTTAGCAGGGATAATCACGGATTTTCAGACAGGAGGAAGCGTTATGTACTATCATTCCACCCGGGGCGGTGCAGCACCGGTGAATTCTGCACAGGCGGTGATTCGGGGACTGGCGGAGGATGGGGGGCTTTATATGATGGACGCCATGCCCCCGTTCGATGTACGGGCCTGTCTGGCGCAGGACACCAAGGGAATGGCGGCGATGATCCTCGGCGCTCTGCTGCCGGAGATCCCGGGCATGGAGCAGCTGGTGGATCGGGCCTATTCCGGGAAGTTTGAAACCGAGGATCTGACCCCCACCCGGGCCGTTGGGCCGTACACGGTTTTGGAGCTGTTCCGGGGGCCTACCTCGGCCTTCAAGGATGTGGCCCTTTGTATGCTGCCCCAGCTGCTGGGAGCGGCCAAGCGCCACGAGGGCATCCGGGAGGAAACCCGAATTTTGACTGCGACCTCCGGCGATACCGGCAAGGCCGCTCTGGCCGGATTTGCGGACGCACCGGGCATCAGCATCTGCGTCTTTTATCCCCATGGCGGTGTTTCGGCGGTTCAGCGGGCGCAGATGGTGACCCAGCAGGGAAAAAATGTCCATGTCTGCGCCGTCCGGGGGGATTTTGACGATGCCCAGACCGGAGTGAAGCAGATCTTTGAGGCCTGCAATGACGGCAGACGGCTCCGGGGCAGGGGCTTCCGGCTGTCCTCTGCCAATTCCATCAACATTGGCCGTCTGGCCCCCCAGCTGACCTACTACTTCAAGGCCTACCGGGATCTGCTGGATCGGCAGGTGATCCGGATGGGCGACCGGGTGAATTTCTGCGTTCCCACCGGGAATTTCGGGGATATTCTGGCCGGGTATCTGGCCAAATGTCTGGGCCTTCCCGTGGGCAGGCTGATCTGTGCCTCCAATACCAATAAGGTTCTGGCGGATTTCTTCCGCACCGGCACCTATGACCGCCGCCGCAGGCTCCAGAAAACCGGCTCCCCCTCCATGGACATTCTGGTGTCCAGCAATCTGGAGCGGCTGCTCTATCTGATGAGCGGACAGGACTGCCGTCTGGTGTCCAAGCTGATGACCCAGCTCCGGGAGGAGGGGAGCTACACCGTTCCCGGCGGCCTCAAGGCCCAGCTGGATCGGGAATTCTGGGCGGATTGGGCGGACGAGGCCGATACGGCCCGAACCATCCGGCAGGTCTACGAAAAATACCATTATCTGCTGGATCCCCATACGGCGGTGGCTTGGTGCGTGGCCCGGCGGTATCAGCAGCAGAAAAAGGATCCCACCCCCATGGTGGTGCTTTCCACGGCCTCGGTGTTCAAATTCCCGGCGGTGGTGCTGTCTGCCATCGGCGGGGACTGCCCCGGCGACGAATTCGACCAGATGGAGGCCCTGAGCCGGATCTCCGGCCTGCCGATCCCGGAAAACCTCTCCGCCCTGCGGGAGCTGCCGCCCCTCCATACGGCGGTGATCCCCCGGGAGCAGATGATGGAATTTGCACTGGGAAATCAATGATCCTCAAAAAAACCCGGCGGTTCACCGTGAACCGCCGGGAAATTTATAGGGAAAGCTTACTTTGCGAACACTCTCTTGAGCTGGACAAAGCGGGGCAGGCCATCCTCCTTGACCATGCCGGTCTCACCCTGAATGAGGGGCAGGCAGTAGTCGATGAAGCCCTGATTGACGCCGTTGCCGGCCTCGTTGATCCACTCCAGAGGAACCTTCTTCTCGGTGTTGGCCACCACGGACAGGTCGAACAGCTCAGGCTCGCAGTGGTAGCCGTTGGCGTCCCGGGTGCACTTGAAGCCCACCATCTTGTCGGTGATGCCGTTGACAGCAGACTCCACAGCCACCTTGCCGGACATGAAGGACTCGGCGATGTCGGTGCCGGAAGCACAGTGAGCAGCGCAGCGCTGGAGCAGGCTCAGCTCGATGGGGCGAACCTTGGCGCCGGTGGCAGCCTTGACCACATCGGCCAGACGGGCAGCCAGACCGCCCAGCTGGGCATGGCCGAAGCCGTCGGTGCCGGAGGTCTTAGCCTCGGAAACGAAGGTGCCGTCAGCGTAGTGAACGCCCTCGGAAACGGCAACGATGCAGTTCTTCTTCTCCTCATAGATGCGCTTGACATCGGCAACGAACTGATCCATGTCGAAGTTGACCTCGGGGAGATAGACCAGATCGGGGCCGTCGCCCTTGACGCCGGCCAGAGCAGCAGCGGCGGTCAGCCAGCCTGCATGACGGCCCATGCACTCGATGATGGTGACCATGCCGGTGTCGTAAACATGGCAGTCACGGCTGACTTCCATCACGGAAGTGGCGATATACTTGGCAGCGGAAGCAAAGCCGGGGCAGTGATCGGTTCCGGCCAGATCGTTGTCGATGGTCTTGGGCACACCCATGACCCGGCACTCATAGCCGACCTTGTTCATGTACTTGGAGATCTTGTTGCAGGTATCCATGGAGTCGTTGCCGCCGTTATAGAAGAAGTAGCGGACATTGTACTTCTTGAAGATCTCGAGGATCCGCTTGTAGTCGGTGTCGTCCACATCGGGATCGGCGATCTTGTAGCGGCAGGAGCCGAGAGCGGAGGAAGGCGTATGGAGCATATTCTCCAGCTCTGCGGGATCCTCCTCGTCCATAATCATGAGCTGATCGTTCAGCACACCCTTGATGCCGTGGAAAGCACCGTAGACCTTGGTGATGTTCTCGTTCTCCAGACCGGCCTTGATAACGCCGTAGGCGGAGCAGTTGATGACGGAAGAAGGACCGCCGGACTGTCCGATAATCAGGGAACCAACAAGCTTGTTTTCAGACATAACTTTGCCTCCATAATTATAATGTGTTCAAACATAATTGAATTTGATAAGAAACCCGAGGTTTCCTATGAAACTATAAGAATTATAGCATGGGAAATTGAAAATAGCAAATATTTTTATTGAAAAACCGGAACTTTGTGTTATAATGAAACCGAAATCAAAGGCGCAGACACGCCTTGAATTTAGAAAGGAATGATTCCAATGGCTCTTGTTACTACTAAGGAAATGTTCAAGAAGGCTTACGACGGCGGTTACGCCATCGGCGCTTTCAATGTCAACAACATGGAAATTGTTCAGGGTATCACCGAAGCCTGCCGGGAGGAGAATGCTCCCGTAATTCTGCAGGTCTCCAAGGGCGCCCGTGCTTACGCAAACCGCACCTATCTGGTGAAGATGGTCGAGGCTGCTGTCATCGAATGCCCCAACATCCCCATCGCCCTGCATCTGGATCACGGCGATTCCTTTGAAACCTGCAAGTCCTGCATCGACGACGGCTTTACCTCCGTTATGATCGACGCAAGCTCCAAGCCCTTCGATGAGAACATCGAGATCACCAAGAAGGTCGTCGAGTACGCTCACGATCACGGTGTTGTGGTCGAGGCTGAGCTGGGCGCTCTGGCCGGCGTGGAGGATGAGGTCAGCGTTTCCGCTGAGGATTCCCACTACACCCGTCCCGAGGAGGTCGAGGAGTTCGTGGCCCGTACCGGCTGTGACTCTCTGGCCATCGCCATCGGCACCTCCCACGGCGCTTACAAGTTCACCCCCGAGCAGTGCACCAGAAATGCCGAGGGCAAGCTGGTTCCCCCCGCTCTGCGCTTCGACATCCTGGAGGAGATCATCAAGAAGCTGCCCGGCTTCCCCATCGTCCTGCACGGTTCTTCTTCCGTTCCTCAGGAGTATGTGGACATGATCAACGCCCATGGCGGCAAGATGCCCAACGCTGTCGGTGTCCCCGAGGAGCAGCTGCGTGAGGCTGCAAAGCTGGCCGTCTGCAAGATCAACATCGACTCCGACCTGCGTCTGGCCCTCACCGGCACCGTCCGTCAGTACTTCGACGAGCATCCCGATCACTTCGATCCCCGTCAGTACCTGAAGCCCGCCCGTGCCAACATCAAGGAACTGGTTCGCCACAAGCTGGTCGATGTTCTGGGCTGCGCCGGCAAGGCCTAAGCCATCCCTCTTTTCCCAGCATCTCTCCATGCCGCACCCTTCCGGGTGCGGCATTTTTTTGCCTCCATGGCGGACAGAAATCAAAATCATTCAAAAAATGTTAGAAAATCAGGAGAAATGTTAAAAAATTTAGAAGGGATCTCCCTCCGATGCAGGGAGCGATTTGCATAAATGGAGCAGACTTTTGCGAATTCATATTTCCTACATAAATAAAAGGAAAAAACATACAATCTATTTTGCTGATAAGTGGGGGAAATCACGAAAGAATAGGACAATATACACAGAATACAGCCTGATCTCATGGAAGAAATAACCAAAAACCAGAAAATCCTTCCCGGATAAAATTATTGACAATTCTTTGAAAGAATGTTATGATTTAGACAGCCAAATATGCCAAGGAAATGCGGTGAAACCCTGTTTTACTGTATTTTACTAGGTAAAATTGAAGGAGGAATTTAAACAAATGAAAAAGTTTCTTAGTTTGGCTCTGGCTGCTGTTATGGCAGTAAGCCTGTTTGCCGGCTGCGGCGGTAACAACGACGCCACCACCCCTAGTGGCGACAAGACCCCCGATGCAGGCAAGGAAGGCACCACCATTACCATGTGGACCATGTGGAACGCAGCTGAGCCTCAGGGCGTCGTGCTGCAGGCCGCTGCCGATGCTTTCAAGGAGCAGACCGGCAACACCGTCAAGATCGAGTGGAAGGGCCGTGAGATGAACAAGATCATCCTGGCTGCACTCGAGGCTGGCGAGAAGATCGACCTCTTTGAAGAGGACTACACCCGTATCTCCAACACCTACGGCGACTATGTGATGGATCTGACCGACATGGCTGCCGCTGCAAAGTACGAGGAGCAGAGCTACCCCGGCCTGAACGATCAGGTTCGTGCATGGACCGGCGGCAAGCTGACCTCCATCGTGGAGCAGCCTCAGGTCGGCGGCGTGTTCTACAACAAGGACGCTTTCGCTGATGCCGGTGTTGAAGTCCCCGCTAACTGGACCGAGTTCCTGGCTGTCTGTGAGAAGCTGAAGGCCGCTGGTTACTATCCTCTGGCTCTGGATGCTGCTTACGCTGACTTCACCTTCGGTTACCATCTGGCCCGTGTCATCGGTGAGCCTGCTGCCATCGAGCTGACCCTCAACGGCGGTTGGAGCCAGAACGAGGGCGCTGTCAAGGCTGCCGATCAGATCATCGAGTTCGTCAAGGCCGGCTATCTGGCTGACGGCGCACCCGACCAGCATCCCGCTTCCCAGAACAAGCTGGGTATCCCCACTGATGGCAAGAAGGCCGCCATGGTCGTCTGCGCTCAGTATGTCATCGGCGAAGTTGACGGCGCAGCTGTCGAGCCTGTGAACTGGGGTATGTTCAACTATCCCGAGGTTGAGGGCGGCGTCGATCCCTCCAACGCTTTCCTGGGTGCTAACTCTCTGGCTATCCCCGCTAAGAGCGAGAACGCACAGGTCGCTTTCGACTTTGCAATGTTCCTGACCTCCGGCGAGTTCGACCAGAGAATGGCTAACGAGGCTAAGCAGCCCCCCGCAGATCCCAGAAACACTGCTCCCGCAGTTCTGGAAGGCTCTGTTGAGACCCTGCTGGCTACCAAGACTCCTCTGAAGTGGGCCTGCGGTCTGAACGACAACGGCGAGCTGATCACCAACATCAAGGACGAGCTGACTGCTCTGTATGCTGGCAAGTATGAGACCGGTGCAGACTTCGCTGCTGCCATGGACGCACTGTACAAGTAAATCCTAAATCGCAGCTAAGGTCATAAATTGATCGGAGAAGGGGGTTCACTGGAACGGTGGCCCCCTTTTCTTTGTTCGTGTGAAAGAGGTGGATGATCGAAATGAAAACAAATAAGAAAACAATTTTCTTCTTCAGCCTGCCTACCATTTTGGCACTGCTCTTTATGTTCGTATATCCTGTTGTGCGAACCATCATCATGAGCTTTTTCCAGGTTGAAAGCGTTACTTCCAATGTCAGCGCTTGGAAGTTCTACGGCTTCGGAAACTATATGAAGCTGTTCTCCAGCCCCAGCTTTCGAAGCTCCATGTGGAATATGTTCCGCATCTGGCTGATCGGCGGCGTCATCACGCTGGGCATCTCCCTGCTGTTCGCCGTTATCCTCACCAGCGGTATCCGGTTCAAGAAGTTCTTCCGGGCCGCCATCTACCTGCCCAATGTAATCAGTGCCGTTGCACTGGCTACCATGTGGGTGCAGTACATCTACAATTACGACTTCGGTCTGCTGAATAAGGTCGTTATGCTGTTCGGCGGCGAAAAGGTCAAGTGGCTGGGTCAGGACATGAAGTTCTGGGCCATGCTGGGTGCCTTTATCTTCGGCGCTGTCGGTTACTATATGCTGATTTTCATCAGCGGTATCGAGAGCATCCCCGCAGACCTCTATGAGGCTGCTACCATCGACGGTGCAAGCCGTGCAAAGCAGTTCTCCCATATCACCATGCCTCTGCTCAAGGGTATCACCAAGACCAACATCACCTTCTGGACGGTGAATACCACTACCTTCTTCCTGTGGTCCAAGATGTTCTCTCCTCTGGATCCCGAAAAATCTACCATTGTTCCTGTCGTCTATCTGTACAGTGAGGTCTTCGGTGGCCGGACGGGCGCCGCACGAGATGCCGGTGCCGGTGCTGCAACCGGTGTGCTGCTGTGCTTGATTATTCTGCTTGTGTATGTTGTGATGAACAAGCTGGTCAAGGACGACGAGCTTGAGTACTAAGGAGGTGCGAGAGTATGGCTAAGCAAAAGAAGTATAAAGAGAAGATCAACTGGAAAAAGGAAATGAGCCTTTTGCCCGGTTATCTGATCGTTTCGCTGTGGATCCTCTTTGGCGTTGTGGTTCTCGCATGGATCTTCGCAGCCAGTGTCTCCGGTAAGGGTGACATTTTCTCCGGTCAGGTCTTTAAGCTGCCTACCGGTGTCCATTTTGAAAACTATGCAACCGCTTGGAATGCCGGCCATGTTTCCATTTACTTCGGAAACTCCCTGCTGTATTCCGTGGTTTCCTGCATCGGTGTGCTTCTGATCTCTGCTCCCGGTGCCTATGTCATCAGCCGTTTCAAGTTTGTCGGTAATGCGATCCTCAAGAACGGCCTGATCGTTGCAATGAGTATCCCCGCAATCATGATTATTATGCCCCTGTACTCCCTGTCTGTGCAGTGGGATTTCAAGGGCAGAATGCTCCTGATCGTTCTTTACATCCTGCTGAATGTGCCTTACACCACGGTCTATCTGCTGAAGTTCTTCTCGACCCTCAGCCGAACCTATGAGGAAGCTGCTGCCATGGACGGCTGCAGCCCCGCCAGAACCTTCTGGGTCATCATGCTGCCCCTGATTCAGCCTGCCCTGATCACCGTTACCATCTTCAACTTCCTTGGCGTTTGGAACGAGTTCTTCATGGCTCTGATCTTCGCCAGCTCCGAGGCCATGACTCCTGTCGGCGTCGGTCTGCTGCGGATCGTGGACTCCATGAAGGCCATTGGCCAGTATGGCGCCATCTTCGCCGCTGTTGTCATTGTGTTCCTGCCCACCTTCCTGCTGTACATCTTCCTGTCTGAGAAGATCATTGTGGGTATCACCGGCGGCGGTGTCAAGGGCTAAGAGTTTGCCTGATTATTCTCTATCGACTGTTTTTCAGTTCGAGATCCACCTACCTGAGAAGGAGCGCATCCCACGGGATGCGCTCTTTTTTAGATTGCAAATCCGGCGGAAACATTGTAAACTGGGAGTGAGTACCCACACAGAAAGGACATTGGTGAGCTTATGAACTACGAACAAAATCCCATGGTGGGCGATCTGTATTTTGATTCCCCCATTACCCGGTGGGACGAGGCCATTCCGCTGGGAGACGGCTTCTGCGGCGCCCTGCTCTGGGGGCCTTCTCAGGCCCTTCGGCTGAGCCTCGACCGGGGGGATCTCTGGGATGCCACCCCCTGCGAAGCCACCCGGGATCCGGACTATACCTATCCCAATATGGTAAAGCTGGCCCGGGAGGGAAAGGAGGAGGAAATCCGTCGGATTTTCGATGCCCCCTATAACCATCCCACCCCCTCCAAGCTGCCGGCGGGCAAGCTGATTTTCAACTTCGGCCCGGATCTGCCCCAGAGGCTCCACCTGAGCGTCACCGATGCGCAGGCCCATGTGGAGGTGGGGGAGTTCCGGCTGGATGCCTTCGTCCATGCTGAAAAACATCTGGGCATGGCCCGGATCCAAGGCCCCCGGGAGGGGTATTCCCTGCACATCGAAAACCCGGCCTACGGCCTGTTCACCGGGGAAACGGAACAGGCGGTCTGCAACAGCGTGGACACCGCCGATCTGAAAATGCTCCATTATCCCCCGGTTCGGCTGGGCGAGGGGTGGTTCATCCAGCCCATCAGCGGCGGCATGGAATACGGCATTTTCACCATGAGACGGCAGACCCCTCAGGGGGAGGAGCTGGTCTGGTGCGTGGCCTCCTCGGTGGACGGCCCCAACTGGAAGGAGGAGGCCCGGGCCATGCTGGAGCAGGCGCTGGACAACGGCTACGCCGCCGAGCTGGCCCGGCACAGCCGCTGGTGGAGCGCCTATTGGAGCCGGAGCGGTCTGGATCTGCCCCAGAAAGCGTTCTGCCACAACTGGTATCTGGCCCAGTATCTCTTTGCCTCCTGTTCCCGGAAGGGCTGCTTCCCCATGCCCCTGCAAGGGGTCTGGACTGCCGACGACGGCAAGCTCCCCCCTTGGAAGGGCGATTATCACCACGATCTGAATACGGAGCTGTCCTACTGCCACTACGAGAAGGCCGGACATTTCCCGGAGGGCGAGAGCTTTCTGGACTACCTCTGGAATATGCGGGACTGTGGCCGACGGTTCGCCCGGGAATTTTACCATGCAGAGGGCATCTGCCTGCCGGGAACCATGACCCAGAACGGCGATTCTCTGGGCGGCTGGGGAATGTACTCCCTGTCTCCCACCAACCAGCTGTGGCTCTGCCAGAGCTTTGAGCGGCATTGGCGCTTCACCGGGGACCGGGCGTTCCTCCGGAATCGGGCGTACCCCTATTTGCAGGAAAGTGCCGCCTTCCTTCTGAGCCTTCTGGAGGAACGGAACGGGGTCTACCATCTGCCCATTTCCAGCTCCCCGGAGATCCATGACGATACGCTGGCCTCCTTCCTGACCCCCAATTCCAACTATGACCTCTCCCTGATGCGCTGGCTGTTTACGGCGCTGGAGGAGATGTCCCGGGAGCTGGGCGACGGCAGAGAAGGGGTCTGGGCGGCCCATCTGCACAAGCTGCCGGAGCTGGCCGTCAGCCCGGAGGGCATTTTGCAGCTCAGTCCCGATGAGCTGCTTCAGGAATCTCATCGGCATTTTTCCCATGCCATGGCCATTTACCCCCTGCGGCTCCTGCCCTATACCGGGGAAAATGTGCGGATCGTGGATGCGACCGTCAGGCAGCTGGAGGAGCTGGGAACGGATTACTGGGTGGGCTATACGCTGGCATGGATGGCCAATCTCTACGCCGTTCAGGGCAGGGGAGACGAGGCCGCCCGGCAGCTGGAACGGTTCTGGACGGGCTTCTGTTCGCCCAACGGCTTCCACCTCAACGGGGACTACAAAAATCTGGGCCTTTCCACCTTCCATTATCGCCCCTTCACCTTGGAGGCCAATTTCTTTGCGGCGGACGCCCTTCAGGAGATGCTCCTGCAAACGGAGCATGGAGCGATTCGGCTCTTCCCGGCCATTCCGACCGACTGGGAACGGGCGGCCTTCCGGGATCTGCGGGGAGAGCGGGGTCTGCGGATCTGCGCCCGGATGGAGCAGGGCCGTCTGCGGAGCTTGGAGCTTTTCTCGGAGCAGGATCAGACCGTCCGGCTGGAAAATCGCTGGGGACTGGCACAGCTGCTGGGACAAAGCCCGGAGCAGGACTGGATCACCCTGACCCTCACCGCCGGAACGCCGATCCGGGCATAAATCCAAATAGAATGGGCCAGTGTCCACAGAGGACACTGGCCCGGTTTTTTAGGTTTTCTGTTTCTTTTTCCGTCGCAGCAGCAGGAAAATTCCTGCGCCGACCAGCAGGATCCCACCGCCCACGGCGAAGGGCAGGACATTCTGCCGGGGCTGGGAGAGCAGAGCCAGCGCCTGAATCGGCTGGTCGAGGGACAGCACCAAATAGGAGCCGTTTTCCGTGAAGGGGGCCTCCTGCCAGCTGCCGTCGGCATCGCAGACCAGAAGCCGAATCTGGGAGCCTTCCAGCGCCTGCGGCAGTGCCAGCCGCAGCCCGGTGCAGACCTCGCCGGGGAATTGGGGCAGCGCCCAGCACTCCTCCAGCGTTTCTCCCTGAGCGGGGGAGGGGGTCTGTTGGGAGGCGGTCAGGGGGAAGCCCTCGCTCTGGGAGAAATTGCCTTCCGCCAGCAAGACGGCTCGGCCATCGGGCCGGGACAGATCGCTTTGCAGCACGGTGCGGCTGGGGGTATATTCCGGGGTCAGCACCAGATCGAAATAGACATGATCCAAATCGGCCTCGTCCAGCTGGCTCCATCGGCCAATACAGCCCTCCTTGGGGGGGACTTGGGGGATCTGCTCCGGGCGCTGGCCCAGCTCCACGGTGACGGTTTTCTGGTTCCCGTCCTCGAAGATGAATTGAAGCTTGGCATGGGTGAAGATGGGGGACAGCTCCGGAATGGCCTGAAATTCCTCCAGATTTTTCGGTTCGGCGCAGCCGAAGTAGCTGATGCCGTCAATGGCCCCCAGCCGGGAGGAGGGCAGGAAGTAGTTCCCGTGGATCAGCTCCGCAGAGATCCGGTCGCAGTCTCCCAGCACGGCTCCCAGCCGCTCGCCCTCGGCAGGAAGGCGGGCCAGACTGCGGCAGTCGGAGACTTCCGTGGCAGAGCCAGCCACACCGCCGATGTACTGCTTGCCCTCCAGGGTGCATTTGACATGGCAGGAGCGGAGAAAGCCCTGACAGGTTCCGGCGATGCCGCCGATCTGCTGGGCCTTTTCACCGCCCACATTCCCGGTGTTGGTGCAGCTGCGGATCAGACCCAGAGCGGCATTTCCGCAGATCCCTCCGGCGTTGCGCTTGGTGACGGAGACCGCCCCTCGGTTGACACAGCCGAGGATGACCGCCCGCAGCTCGCTGTCGAAATGGAGGGATTCCTCCCCCAGAACCCCGAAATCCTCCTCCGGATCCATGGTGTTTTCCCAAGAGATGGAGCCGCAGATGCCGCCCACATTGAGATCGCCGCTGATGCGGCCGCTGTTGGAGCAGCCGCTGACCTTGCCGGAGAGGGAGTCCTCGGTATCCAGATCGGAAACATCCGTGATGGAGCCGCCCAGATGCTCCCGGGCTTCGTCCAAGGTCTGGGAAATGGCATTGAGCTGCCGGGAAATGGCGGAAATATCTCCGGCGACCGTGGAGATCCCGTTGTGAGCGGTGCTGTTGACGGATTCCATGGTGGCGCCCATGGAGCTGAGGGAGCTGGAAAGGGTATTCTGGGCCGCTTGCAGGGAATCGGGATCGGGCAGCTGCGGATGCTCTTTAGAGGGCAGGAGATCGGTGATGGCCTCTGCGGCGATCTCGGCCTGCTGGCTCAGGTCGGACATCTGATTTTTGAGACTTTGGGAGCTGTGGCGCAGGTTGGAGGAGGCCCGGTCTGCCAGCGCCGAGGTGGTGTCCAGCTGCCCCCGGAGGATCTGCAAGGTATCCTCCGTGAATTCCACCTCCACCACCGGGAGCATCTGACCGCAGATGCCGGCCACCTCCTTGCGGCCGCTGACGGCGGCCAGATTGCTGCAATCTTGGATCAGACCGGACTGCCGGCCTGCGATGCCGCCGATGTTGTAGCCCATATGGGCATAGCCCACGGCCCCGTGGTTGACGCAGGAGCGGACTACACCGGTGGTCACACCGGCAATGCCGCCCAAATCGGTGACGGTATCCGGGGACTCGGCCCCCATGATGGTGTCGGTGGTGATGTCGGAGACCATGATGGCATTGTCGCTGACGGTGGTATTCACCGAGGCGTTGTTCTGACAGGAGCGGATCAGCCCCAGATTTTCGCCGCAGACACCGCCGACCATGTGGCTGCCGTGGACGGTTCCGTAGACCGTGCAGGATTCAATGACACCGCCCACCTGATTGACGGCGGCGATCCCACCGATGCGGTCGGCACCGCTGACCTCGCCCTCAAAGGAACAAGAGCGCAGGATACCGCTGTTGGAGCCGACCAGACCGCCCACCCGGCAGCGGCTGCCCTGAGGCATGACCTGCCCGGAGATGCTGAGATTTTCTACCACAGCGCCGGGGGCCAAATATCGGAAAAAGCCCTGTACGGAGCCTTCCTGCTCCATGGAAAGGCCGGTGATCCGATGGTGATTGCCCAGAAAGGTTCCGCAGAAGGTGGGGATCCCATGGAATTCCACCTGACTGAGATCCAGATCCTTCTGCAAGGACACGGTGAGATTTCGGCTGTAAGTGTCCAGCGTACAGCGCTGGGCCAGCGCCACCAGCTCCTCCGGGGTGGAGAGCTTCACGACCTCACCCTCCTGTGCAAAGACCGGGGCGGAAAGGCTGCCCAGCAGGGCCAGAAGCAGCACGAGGGCAAAAAGGGATTTTAGGGATTTATTCATGGCTGGGTTCTCCTTTCTCCGGGGGGGTGGACAGCTGGGCGTTCAGCTCGCCCTCCAGACTGCCCTGAAATTCGCCGTCTACCATGCCGCAGACATAGCCCTTGATGTGACCGCTGAGGGCCATGGAGCCGGAAACCGTGGTGGGGGCCTTGTGTTCCTTGCCCTTGAATTTGAAGCTGGTGCGCTCGATCACGGAGTCACCCAGCACCAAAATGGCAGGCAGGACGGTGAGAACCAGCACGATGGAAATGATGGTGCCACGGCCCAGACAGTGCCCCATGATGGAGATGACCGGGTTGGCGGACAGATTGCCGATGAGCAGACCGGCGGAGGCCATGATGCTTCCGGAGGTAAAGACCGTTGGGAAGGCGGAATTCAGTGCCTCGATGATGGCCTGCTTGTGGGGTATCTGCCGTTTCAGCTCCTGATAGTGGCTGGAAATGACGATGGCATAGTCGATGTTGGCGCCCATCTGAATGGCGTTGACGATGAGGTAGCCCAAAAAGTAGAGGGGCTGATGCTGGAGCGTGGGGAAGGAGAAGTTCATCCAGATACTGCCTTGGATCACCACGATCAGCAGGACGGGCAGCCCCACGGACTGGAAGGTGAACAGCAGCACCAGAATGACGAACAGAGCCGAGAGAATGCTGATGAGCAGGTTGTCATCGGCAAAGGAGGAGGCCAGATCCCGGGAGCTGGTGGAATTGCCCACCACATAGTAGTCCCCATCGTAGTACTGGCCCATGGTATCCCGGAGTCGGTCCAGAAAGGCGAAGGTCTCGTCGCTTTCCTCCGGCAGATTAAGGAACACCACCATCCGGCTGTATGCGTCGCTTTGGAGTTGGAGCCGTGCCGTCTCCATCAGGTCGAACAACTCCTCCATGGATTCCTTGGTTTCGCCCTCCAGAAGAATGTTGTTGGTCTGGATCTCCTCCTTGAGATAGTAGAACATATCGAACAGCGGCACCCGATAGTCGGTCAGGCCGCTGAGAATGTGACCGTACTGATCCTGCTGCATGGCATAGGCGGTGTAGAGGCCCTTGGCGATCTCGTAGTCCAGCCCGATGAATTCCGAGAATTCCCGGGGGGTCAGGGCGTCGGTGAGATGGTAGTCATCCATGACCTCCATGCCGGAGAGGGCCAGCGTGCTTTTGACCTCGGGACAGGCATCCAGCTGTTCCAGAATGGCCTTTTCCCCCTCGTAATTGCCCGAGGGTACCACCAGCGCCACCATATTGTTGGTGCCGAAGGTGTCCTTGATGCGGAATTGTGCCTCCTGCCGCTGGGACATCTTGGTGGTTTTCACATCGTTGTAGCTGTAACAGAAGGGGCAGCGGTTGGCCAGATAGCAGGCCCCCACCAGTACCACGGCAAAGACCACCGGCAGGATGTACCGGGCGGCCACATCGAATCTGCCCACGAGGGTGATGTTGGGCAGCAGCTTCTTGTGCCGGGTCTTGTCGATCCACGGGCTGAACAGCAGCAGAAGTCCGGGCATCAGGGTAAAGACCGACAGCAGACTGAGCAGCACCGACTTGATGAGAACCACCGACATATCCAGACCAATGCCGAATTTCATAAAGGAAAGGGCGACCAGACCGCTGATGGTGGTGAGGGAGGAGGCGCTGATCTCAGGGATGGCCTTGCTCAGAGCGTCGATGCAGGCCTCCCGGGCGTCCTTCGTCTCATGCTCGTCGGAAAAGCGGTGGCAGAGAATGATGGCGTAGTCGATGGCCAGCGCCAGCTGAAGCACCACGGCGATGGAGTTGGAGATGAAGCTGATGCGGCCGCAGAGGAAGTCGGTGCCTTTGTTGAGCAGAGCGGCGGAGCCAAAGGTCAGCAGCAGCACCGGAACCTCGGCATAGGAACGGGAGGTCAGGGTCAGCACGAGGACGATGATGACCACGGCCACCACCAGAATGACCGCCATATCCTTTGCCAGCTCGGCGCTCTCGTCATGGCCGATGGGGGTGTCCAGAGAGACATCCAGCCCCTCCAAAAGTTGGTTGACCTGCTCCATGGCGGCTTCGCAGAGCTTGTCGCCCACCACACCGGAGAAATTCAGGTCATAGAGGGCAGAGGCATTGCGGTAGTGGTCGGGGCTGTCGTCGAAGGAAACCATCTGGATCCCGTCGATGTCCAGCAGAGCATCCCGGATCTGCTCGGCGGTTTCGTAGGTGATGTTTGAAACCATGACCTGAGCCGTGGCATAGGTGGTGAAGTGATCCTCCATGACCACAAGGCCCTGCCGGGTCTCGGTGTCCTCCGGCAGATAGGTGGTCACATCATTTTCCACATCCACCCACTTCATGGAAAAAATGCTGAATATGAGCGCAAAGCCATAGAGCAGGAAGAAAAGGTTTCGTTTGTCCACAATAAATTCTGCGATCCTGTGGATCGGGCTGTGATCTGGTGCTTCTGATTTCATAGGCTCCTCCATCGTGTTGGTATTGATACCGAACATTCTACGGGAGAAGTTGCAACGAAGTGTCAACTCTACTTCAATAATTGTTGAAGCTGGGCTTTGGATCGTTCGGTGAACGGAGAAAATCCGGCGTGGAAAATAAAATCAAAGAAAATAAAAAATAGTGCTTGACAAATGGGGTTCCAGATGGTATTATAAACAAGCAATCGAGAGATGCAACAGAATATCGCGGAGTAGAGCAGTTGGAAGCTCGTCGGGCTCATAACCCGGAGGTCGTAGGTTCGAGTCCTGCCTCCGCAACCACATTGTGCAATCAAAAAAGATATGCAACGAAAAAGTCCTAGAGCCGCAACGGTTTTAGGACTTTTTTCGTACCCATTTTTCAGTAGCAATCAGAAAGATATATTTCTGAGGCTCCGGAGGTGTTCGAGGAAGTGAACCGAAGCCCCTCCGGGTTCGGGCGGGTTTGGACGGCCTTTTCGGCCCCGGACTCGCCTTTTTTCAGATTAGATTTGTTAAGAAACTGTAAACTCTGGATTTGAGCCCAGAGAGACAGATGAAATTTCATAATGTTTTGAGAGCGGGCGGATTTTTTGTGTAGTACCACAGAAATCCGCCCGCTTTTTTGTTATCTATCACAAGGAGAAAGGAAGAATTCCCAAATGATAAACGCTATTTTGATGAAAGATGCCGGGGCGCTGCTGTTGGACCTCCCCCGGAGCAGCTATGACCTCTGTGAAAAGCTGGGTTCCATCGGAATCTGTGTCCCGCCGCAGGAGATTCCCCTGACAGACGGAGAGGAGGACCCGATTCGGGTCAAGTTGTTTTCGGACAATGAGCTGGGCAGCCACCTGATTCGGGTACTCCATGAGACAGACAGCCTCAGAGATGCCAACACTCTGGCCTATGCGGTGCAGACCCTGCCGGAGGAGCTTCGCCCGCAGGTGCATCAGCAGATTCTCTCCGACCAGTACGACAGCATACAGGATGCCGTGGATGACATCCACCGAATCCTGACGGAGTCCGGTCCCATCAAGCAGGTCTATTACTGTCCGCTGACGGGCAACATCGACGAAGGGGACGGAAACCTGTTCACCGTGGGAAACAGCTACCTCCGGGACTATGCCTGGGCCATCCATGAGGCCTTGGAGCAGGAGCGCCAGCAGGATGTCCGGGATATGGCCTGCTGGTTCCAGGAGGACCAGACCCTCCGGGAAAAGCTGGTCTCCATCCGCTGGAATGTGGAGGAGTACCGACACCGGCTGTTCGGCAGAATCGAATGCAGTCTGAAGCAGGAGATGACCGAGCAGGAGGACGGGATTCTCCGGGAATGGATTACCGGACAGAATTCCGATGGCTGGGGAGAGCATTTTGAGCAGTGTCCTCTGGATACGGAGGACGGCCAGCTGTATGTCTCCTTCTGGCACGGGGGAAATGACTATGCCATCCTGACCCATGACGAGCTGGATGCGTATATAGAAAATCAGGGAATGAAGATGGGGGGAATGTAAGATGGCCTTGCTTTTCTCGACAGTCCATGCGGCTGTCGAACAGGATGATGTGGAATTTGTGGTGGGGGGAATCCCCAGAGAGGAGGCAGACCTTTTGGGCTGGAGTGCCTATGACAGCTTTGCGGAGGCGTTGGAGTATGGAACAGAAATCCATGTCAGCGCCTCCGCTTTTCTTTATGGAGCAGGCGAAACCACGAATGCCTCGCCAGAGGAAGTGGAGAAGCTCACGAGAAGAATGGAGGCGGATGCCGATTTTCTCTGTGGGTCCTGTGATTGTGTGGAAGATGTAGCCTTTGCGTTTCCCTGCGAAACCGGACAGGATTTCGATATGGAGATGTAAGGCCGAAGGAAAGTGAGGAATTACAGATGAATGATTGGGAAAAACTGAGAGACAGAGCCAGAATGTATCAGGAGAATTACCCTGCCGGGACCAGAATCCTGCTGATTTCCATGGGAGACGACCCCAACCCCATCCCGTCCCATACCCGGGCCACGGTGGAGGTGGTGGATGACATCGGAACCCTGCATTGCAGCTTTGACAACGGTCGCTCTCTGGGCCTTGTTCCCGGAGAGGACCGGTTCCGAAAGCTGACGGAGGCAGAGCTGGCGGAGGAGGGGATGGAAGGCGGGATGGTGCTGGGATGAAGCCCATCGTCATTCCACAGCCTGCATCGCAGGAAATTCTGCGGCTGGCGGCCCAGAGGGAATGTACCGTGGAGGAGGTCCTCACCCAGACCTTCCTCCAATTCATGAGGAGAGATGTGTATGACAGCGGAAGAAACCAAGGGCATCACCGTGAAGGTGGATGCCAAACTCCATGAGGAGGTGCATCAGTATCTGGAGGCACACCATATGACCATGGGCCAGTTTGTCGCCATGGCACTGGCCGACGAGCTGCACCCCAAAATTCAGGAACAGGAGGGAAACCATATGAGCCATACCAGAACCATCGCCTTTCAGGTCCCGGAGGATTTATTCCAGCGGCTCAAGGAATATCTGGCCCGAAACCAGATCAGCCAGCGGCAGTTTCTGGTGGATTTGATTGAACGGGAGCTGGCGCAGGAGCTGACCCGGTGTGAGGCCCCTGTGGAGGCCGTGTCCGCAGATGGGACGGAGGACGGGACGGTGGAGGAATCGCCCGAAGGCCCCGAAGCCGGGGAACCGGAGCCGGAGCAGGCCGAAGGAGAGGAACCCATGGGCTTTTCCATGGGAATGTGACAGGAGGCGAGTATATGAGTGAAATTGTAACATTTAACCGGACGCATCAGCCGTTTTATCTGGTATCCCACAGGGACGATTTATACAGCCTGTGCTATGTGCTGGGAAATCCGGAAAATCCCTATGAAAGCCGATGGCAGGAGCAGTTCAGCCAGTATGCCTGCCGTCATGGCAAGGAGCCCATGGAGCAGGGGGTGTTTACCCATGGCTCGGGCTATGACTGGGAGGAGGTATTCCGGTATGCCTTTCGGGACCGCCCGGAGCTTTCCCGGATTCACTTTGACTGTGAGGCCGGGGGCTTCTTCTGCTACTGCGACAAGCTGGAGCCTCTGATGCAGTTGGGAGCGGAATTTCGGGCGCTGTGTATCGATGAAGAAAGGATGGAACAGCTGATTGAGTCGGCCCTGACGGCCAGAGAGAATCGGGAAATGGATTCCCCGGAGCAGAAAACCGGGGAAATCGTCCCCATTTCGCTGGAGGAGCTGGGCCAGATGCAGGGGCAGGAGGGACTGGTCTTGCAGGGATGCGGCGGAGCGCTTTCGGAATGGCTGGAGGGAATCAATGAACTGCTGACGGAGGAGGGGATTCTGCAAAATGGCTCCACCTTCCAAAGAATCTATACCTTCACCCATGAAAACCTGACCAATCTCCTCTTTCCGTTTCAGGAGGATTTGGAAATGGATGTGGGCAGGCTGGCCAGCTGGCGGCTTCGCACCCATGAGACATTCGGAGGCTGTTGGCTTTCCGACTACCTGCCCAATCATCTGGGCATCGGCGAGGATTCGCCGGAATGTGAATTAGAGATGTAACCGAAGGAAAAATGCCAAGCGGATGGGAGGAATGAAAATGAAAGCGTTGTGGCTCATCATCGGTATGCTCATCGGAAGTTTTCTGGGCGTACTGTTCATGTCGCTGGTGCAGATCAATCGAATCGATGCATCGGAGCGGGACAGAACACACCAGCAGGAAGAATCAGAAGAATAACAGACGGAGGTCGTCTGCGTCGGACAGAGCATGATCTTATGGTTCCGCTGCGGCCTCCACAAGGAGGTTTGTGCAGATTTGTCAGAAACAAAAAGTCCATTGCCGTGGACAGGCAACAAAGGGTGCATCTACGACACGATAGATGCCTTTATGCCGGAGCATCGTGTGTATATCGAGCCCTGCATGGGCAGCGCCGAGGTTTTTCTCCAGAAGAAACCGGCGGAGAAGGAGATTCTCAACGACTATAACGGTGATCTGGTCAAATTTTTTCGTGTGCTTCAGAGAAATGAAAAGCTGGCCTATATTCTGGGCCGGCTGTATCTGTCCTTCAATGCGGAGCAGCTTTTCCGGGCCAATAAGGCCCTGCTGGCAGATGTTCCCAATATTCTGGACGATGTGACCGAAACGGCGGTCATCATCGAAAATGCCCAGTGGCATGACATCGAGCTGGCAGTGGCCTTCATGGAAAATCAGGTGTTCAGCTTCAGCTCCACAGGCAAGACCTTTGCCATTGCCAAGAAGGACATGACCAAGCGCTTCGGACGGCTGATTGCCGCCAGCAGCCGCCTGCGGGATGCCATCATCCTGCACCGGGACTATCGGGATGCCATCGACTACGGAGCAGGGAAGGATACCTTTATCCTTCTGGACCCACCCTACAAGGGAACGGAGCGATACTATCAGAAAGCGGATTTCGGAGAGGATTCCCATGCCCAGCTGTTCGCCTATATGAACGGCATCCATGAAAAATTCCGGGGGGAATGTAAGTTCCTCATTACTTATAACAATGACCCCTATATTCAGGAGTTGGCGGCCCAGTACGGATTCGACCGGTATGTACAGCCCAGACTGCACAATATGGCGCAGGTGGCCCACCCGGGAGAGATGTTTGAGGAGCTTCTGATTGCGAATTACGCTCTGTCAGAGCAGGCGGAGAAAAATCACAGGTATTTGAAGGATCAGACCAGACAGATGACCCTGTTTGACTACAATCACGATTATTAGGAGGAAAAAGCGTATGAGTTTGCAGATAAAAATGGAACTTCCCACCAGTGAGATCCAGCGCTTCGGCATGAACGAGGACTCCGTATTTGAAACCTATTTTGAAGGGGATGCCCTCTGGATTCGGATGCTGAGGGAGGAGGAACTTCAGGAGGAATTGGGAGAAGCGGAGCAGGAGGCCATGGATGAGCGGATGGCAGAGCAGATGGAGCGGTGCTTTCAGGACGGCTATCATGTGGGCTATGCAGACGGCTTCCGGTCCATGCTCCAGCTGATCCAGTGGGCGGAGGATGCAGAACCGGCGGAGAAGGTCTGGTAGTTCCCCATGGAAAAATGCTATCGAGTGCTGGACCGCAGAGGGCGGTTTACCATTCCCAGTGAAATCCGTCATGGTGGAAATTTCCGCTGTAACGACATTCTGAGTCTGGAGCTGCTTGACCCGGATACCATATATTATGGAGGAATCTGAATATGAGAGTCAGAATTTATCAGATTGACCCGAATCGGGATTCAGAGCGTCTGAAATTCAGGATTGGGGCCGATGGAAAGGGACAGGAGGAGGCAGGACCGATTCCGTCCTCTATCTACAACGAGGTCTTTGATGGGGAGCTTCCGGAATCCAATCTGGAAGAACTCTACCGCAGATTTAATATGGAATCCCACCCCCTGTTCCGGGGCCACTCCCTGTCGGTGTCCGATGTGGTGGTCACACCGGAGGGGGCTTTTTTATGCGACATGGTAGGCTTTCATCCGGTGGAGTTTGACGAAAGCCAGACGGAAAAGCCGGAGAACCTGATGAAGGTGGTCTATGTGGAGCCGGGAATGCCAGCCTATGAGGCGGAAATCGTCAGCACCCTGTCCGGGGAACAGCAGGCGGTGGGCGGCTATATCGAACCCATTTATCTGGGGGACGGCATCTGCCTGGTGGGAAATGAAGAAGCCAAGCTGATGGGCCTTCCGGGAAACCGCCATGTGGGCAATGCGGTGATTGCAGGGAATTTCTTCCTCTGCGGAGAAGGGGAGGAGGATTTCCGCTCTCTGACCCCGCAGGAGGTCGCAGAAAATCTGGAACGCTTTGCCCAGCCCGAGGAGATTTCCCAGCAGGAAGTGCAGGCGGATATGGGATTCACCATTTATATGATGTAAAGGAGGAGAAGGAAAATGGCAAATAAATTTGAAAATATTCCGAAGCTGACGGCAAAAATCGACCAGATGCTCCAGTATGAAAACAGCAAGGTCAAGGCCATTGCCAGCGTGAGCATTGGCAATGTGTTTGCGGTACATGGCATCAAGGTCATCGAAGGCCCCCATGGCCTGTTCCTTCGGATGCCCCAGTCGGTGTACGAGAAGAACGGGACGAAGCAGTATCAGGATTTGTTCCATCCGGTGACGGCGGAGGCCAGACAGGCTATGGATGACATGGTGCTGTCGGCCTATCAGGTCAAGCGGAAGGAAATGGAAGCCAAGCTGTACAGCGAGGAATTGCCCTTCCAGAGTCAGCAGATGTAGATTGACCGTTCTGGAGATTGCTCTTGACTTTTCCTCCCAATCTGCCCTATGATAGAGGTGATAACTCCCGATTAGGGAAACAGAAAGGATTGAGGAAATTGGCAAGAGCATTTCTCAAGCGAACCGCCCTGTGTCTTGCGGCTGTAATGGCCTGCGGCAGTCTCGC
>SAMEA104404103__coassemble_273_pt1 | contig 39452 bp, 39 predicted proteins | sample SAMEA104404103__metabat2_low_PE_016 | metagenome-assembled genome bin SAMEA104404103 (sample SAMEA104404103) | Balaenoptera acutorostrata | reverse complement strand
TCAGATATAATACCATGCCCGTTTCCATTTGTCAACACCTTTTTTCATCTTTTTTTAAAATAATTCCAGCTGCAAAAAAGGGGGGGCATTCGCCCCCCCTCCTATATTACCAAACCCTTTCAGGGCGTATCCTCGATCAGACCGTAGCCGCCGTCATTTCTCTTATAGACGACTGCAAACACACCGCCGTTATCCTCATCCCGGAAGGCAAAGAAGGTATGCTCCAGCAGATTCATTTGCAGCAAAGCCTCCTCACGGGTCATGGGGCTCATGTAGAACTGCTTGATGCGGACAAGATTCAGATCCTCTTCCTCCTCCTCGGGGGCAAAGGATGTCTCATCCACCTGACGCACGAAGGCATCCTGACGCAGACGCCGTGCAAGGCGGGTCTTGTTCTTACGGATCTGGCCCTCAATGGTACCCACAGCCGCATCGATGGATGCGAACATATCGGAGGTGCTTTCGCTGGCACGGAACAGGGTGCCTGCGCCCTTGACGGTCAACTCCACATGATTCCGGTTCTTTTCCACGGAAAATACCACAAGTGCCTCAGCATTATCATCAAAGAAACGAGCCAGCTTCATGACCTTTTTCTCTGCGTACTCGTGCACCTTACGGGGCAGCTTGACCTTTTTCTCACTGTATTGGAACTTCATATGCGGCACTCCTTTCATCTCACCGATCTTTCGGTGTAACCAGACTATACTCCATCCTCGAGGATTCGACAAGGGGTGCATGGGAGATTCTAGGAATTTTCTTCCGAAAGGAGGGCTTCCATCACCAGCTGATACAGGGCAGCTCCCTTTTTCTTCATCCGTCCCTCGATATGATCGGCCTGTCCGGGAGGGACGGCCAGACACAGCTCCATCATGATCCCAGCGTCGTTCTCGAAGGTCATACGGACGGACTGCTCTCCGTTTTCCCGATGCAGCACCTCCGTGGTCACGGTTTTCTGCCGCTTTGCGCTCTGATTGAATTCCTCGATTGCCTTCTGGGCCCGGATCCGAACGGGATAGGCGATGGAGTCCTCGGTGATGGCCCCCTGCTCTCTGCCCTTATCCGTGATGACATAGCAGCCCATGACGGATTCCTTGAGATGTCCGGTTTCGACCATTTCGGGGATCGCCGTACAGACATCGAAATAGCTCAGACATTCATCCTGATAGCACAGCTCATAGATCTGCTGCATGGTCATGGGATAGCGGGAATGGGATGTCACGAACAGGATCAGCAGCTTCACATCCAGCATATCGTGGATAAAACCCAATCTCTGCATGAATACACCTCCGTTTTCATTATGATGTTTTATATTATACAACAGGAACCGGGCCAAAATCAAGAGGAACCGCCGCAGGCTCCGGTGCATATGGTGAGCAGGAGGGGAGGTACACCCATGAACCGATTTCATATTCACATTCCGCAGAGGACCGAAGCGCTCCAAGCTGCCGCCGCAGAGCTGGCAAGGGCCGGAGTGAGCTTTGCCGATGACGAGCGCAGCGCCAATGTTCTGCTGCTGCCCTGTCCCACGCCGCCGGAGCTGCTGCCCCATGGGGAAACACCGCTGCTGGTGGTGGGAGGACGGCTTCCGTCCCGGCTGAAAGACCGCATAGATCTGCTGGAGGATCCCCGGTATGTCAGTGTCAATGCCGCCATAACCGCCGAGGCGGCGCTGGGACTGCTGCTGACCCGACGGCCCACGGTACTTCGGGACGAGGAAATTCTGCTGCTGGGCTGGGGGCGGATCGGAAAGGCGCTGGCCCGGATGCTGCAAAATCTGGGGGCAGGGCTTACCGTCTGTGTCCGAAGTGCCAAGGATCAGGGACTTTTGGAGGCTTTGGGCATCCGCTGCCTTCCTGTGGAGGCGCTCCCGGAGGAGGCCGGGCGGTATTCCTGCATCATCAACACCGTCCCTGCGGCTCTGATCGGGCCGCAGATCCCCCTGCATCCCGACTGTTTTCTCATGGAGCTGGCCTCCGGGCAGTTTCTGCCGGGGCCGGAGGTGCTGGAGGCCCGGGGGCTTCCCGGGCGGATGAAGCCCCGCTCCAGCGGGAAAGTCATGGCAGCGTGTCTCATCGAAGAACTGAAAAGGAGGATCACCCCATGAATATCGGATTTGCAATGACCGGCTCCTTCTGCACCTTTTCCCGGGTTTTCCCGGTGATGGAGCAGCTGGCCCAGACCCATCATCTGATTCCCATCGTCTCCCACGCCGTAGCCCAGACGGACAGCCGCTTCGGCACCGCCCAGAGCCATCTCAGCCGCATGGAAACCATCTGCGGCAGACCGGCGCTGACCACCTTGGAGCAGGTGGAGCCGATTGGCCCCAAGCAGCTGCTGGATGTGCTGGTGATCGCCCCCTGCACCGGAAATACGCTGGCAAAGCTCTCTCTGGGGCTTGCGGACACCCCGGTGACCATGGCGGCCAAAAGCCATCTGCGAAACGGACGGCCCGTTCTGCTGGCGGTTTCCACCAACGATGCGCTGGGTACCGCCGCAGAGAACATCGGGCGGCTTCTGGGGCGGCGGAATTTCTATTTTGTCCCCTTTGCACAGGACGCCCCGGAGGGAAAGCCCCGGAGCATGGTGGCAGCGTTTGACCTTCTCCCGCAGGCCCTGCTTGCGGCGGCAGAGGGCCGCCAGCTCCAGCCCATCGTCACCGGGCCATAGGAAAAACCCGTCGGAACTTTCTCCGACGGGTCTTATTTTACAGATTTTCCAGCTGGGCCATCCATGTGCGATAGCTGGCCTCGCTGGGCATTCTCCAATCCCCTCTGGGGCTGAGGCAGACGTCGCTGACCTTGGCGCCGTCGGGCATACAGCTGCGCTTGAACTGCTGGGTGAAGAACCGGCGGTAGAAGGAGGTGAGCCATTTTTTGATAGTTGCGCCGTCATAGGTGCCTTGGAAGCTGCGGCAGGCCAGCGCATAGATCTTCTTCGGCTCGAAGCCGTAGCGGATCATGTGATAGAGGAAGAAATCATGGAGGGCATAGGGGCCAACCAGATCCTCGGTCTGCTGGGAAATTCTGCCGCTTTCATCGGGGGGCAGAAGCTCCGGGCTGATGGGGGTATCCAGAATGTCCAGCAGGACAGCCCGGGCGGCCCGGAAGGCCTCCATCCGGGAGATCGTCTCGATCATGGGCCGGATCAGGGTCTTGGGTACGGTGCTGTTGACGCCGTACATACTCATCTGGTCGCCGTTGTAGGTACACCAGCCCAGAGCCAGCTCGCTGAGATCGCCGGTACCGATGACGATGCCGCCCACCACCGAGGCGTAATCCATGAGGATCTGGGTACGCTCCCGGGCCTGTGCATTTTCGTAGGTACCGTTGTGGATCTCGATGCTGTGGCCGATGTCCTCAAAATGGCCCATCACCGCAGAGCGGATGTTGATTTCCTTCCGGGAAATGCCCAGCCGTTCCATCAGCTCCAGAGAATTCTGATAGGTGCGGTCGGAGGTACCGAAGCAGGGCATGGTCACGCCGTAGACATCGGTGAGGGGACGGCCCAGCTGGCGCATGGCCTCCGCCGCCACCAGCAGGGCCAAGGTCGAATCCAGTCCGCCGGAAATGCCGATGACCGCATTGGTTCCAATGGCCTCCAGCCGGCGCTTCAGGCCGCTGACCTGAATCTGGAAGATCTCCCGGCAGCGCTGATCCTGCTTCTGCTCCAGATCCGGGACAAAGGGGAACCGGCTCACGGGATAGGAGCTGCCGTCGCCTCTGAGGGGCGCACATTCGCAGTCCACATAGCGCATCGGCTCCAGCGCACCGTAGACGCTGGTGCATTCCCGGACGCTCTTGTTCCGCTTGCGCTGGGCACGGATGATGCCCACATCCGCATCCTGCACGATCATATAATCGGTATCGATGAGATTTTCATTTTCCGCCAGCATGGCCCCGTTCTCGCAGATCATGCTGTGACCGGAAAACACCACATCGGTGGTGGATTCGGTGGAGCCTGCGGAGCAGTAGGCATAGATGCAGCTGCACCCGGAGGACTGCTGGGCCACCAGACGGCGGCGATAATCCCGTTTGCCCACGATCTCATTGGAGGCGGAGAGGTTCACGATCACCTCTGCGCCGTTGAGGCAGGCCAGCGTGGAGGGAGGCAGCGGGGTCCAGAGATCCTCACAGATCTCCGCACTGAGCCGCACCCCGTCACCGACGGTGAAAATCAGATCCTTGCCCACGGGAACGGCATAGTCCCCCCGAAGCCCCAGCTCCCTGACCCGAACATGGTCGGTGGTCAGATCCGCCGAGGAGGAGAACCAGCGGTATTCGCTGAATTCGTTGTAGTTGGGGATGAAGGTCTTGGGAACGATGCCCCGGAGCCTGCCGCCGCAGATCATGGCACAGCAGTTGTACATCTGGCCGCAGATGGTCAGTCCGATGCCCAGCGCCACCACCACATGGGGGAACCGCCCGGAGCAGTCGATGACCCGCTGCAAGCCCTCCATGGCCGCCTTTTCCATATTCAGCTGGAAAAACAGATCGGCGCAGGTATAGCCGGTCATGGCCAGCTCGGGCAGCACCAGCACATCGGCCCCGGCCCGGTCGGCCTTTTCCATATAATTGCAGATGTCCTCTGCATTTTTCATCACATCGCCCACCTGCACAGAGGGAACTGCGCAGGCAATGCGGATATAGTCCAGCATGGGAATGTCCTCCGAATTCTATTTGATGGGATTATCATATCAATTTTCCCGGGATTTTGCAATCCATCCCGAAAAAAAGGGTACCGAAGCGGTACCCTTTTGAGAGATTCGATTGTCGCTTACCGCTGGGCCAGCGCCTTCAGCTCCTGAGCCAGATCGGTGTTCTCCCAGCTGCGGCCCTCCACGCCGAAGTGACCGAAGCGGGCCGTCTCGCAGAAGATGGGGTTTCTGAGCTTCAGTCTGCGGATCATGCCGCCGGGGGTCATGTCGCAGGTCTGACGCAGCAGAGCGGTCATGGCCTCGTCGGAGATCTTGCCGGTGCCGAAGCTGTCCACCCGGACGGAAACCGGCTCCGCCACACCGATGGCATAGGCCAGCTGAACCTGTGCCTTGTCGCACAGACCGGCAGCCACCAGATTCTTGGCCATGTAACGGGCCATATAGGCGCCGCTGCGGTCTACCTTGGTGGGATCCTTGCCGGAGAAGGCGCCGCCGCCGTGGGAGAAGTAGCCGCCGTAGGTATCCACAATGATCTTCCGTCCGGTGAGGCCGGTATCGCCGTTGGGGCCGCCGATGACGAAGCTGCCGGTGGGGTTGATGTGGACATGGGCAACATCCTCCAGCTTAAAGCCGTACTGCTCCAGAACGGGGGCGATGACGGCGGTGCGGATGTAGCTTCTCAGCTCCTCCATGGCAAAATCCTTGCTGTGCTGGACGGAAACCACCACGGTATCGATGCCCACCACATGATCCTGCTCGTCGTATTCCACGCTGACCTGGGTCTTGCCGTCGGGCCGCAGCAGATCATTTTCTGCGATGCAGGCCGTCAGCCGATTGACCAGTGCCCGGGAAAGAGCGGCAGGCAGCGGCATCAGCTCGGGAGTCTCGTTGCAGGCGCCGCCGAACATCATGCCCTGATCGCCTGCGCCGCCCACATCGTCGTTGGTACCCATGGCGATGTCAGCGGACTGGGTGTGGATGTGGCACTCGACCTTGCAGGTATCGGCGTGGAAGCCGTCGCCCTCGTGGGTATAGCCGATGGAGCGGATGGCCTCTCTGGCCACCTTTTCGTAATCCACCTGAGCCTTGGTGGTGATCTCGCCGCAGATCACGCACAGATCGGTGGTGACCATGGTCTCACAGGCCACCCGGGAGCCGGGATCCTGTGCCAGACAGGCGTCGAGGATGGCGTCGGACACGGTATCTGCCACCTTGTCGGGATGACCGTTGGTGACACATTCAGAAGTAAACAGTCTTTTTTCCATTGTAATTCCTTTCTGTGCGCATGAAAAAAACGCACCGACGATTCGGAGCGCTTCAAGTTCTTCGAATCCTCATCTTTCGTATTTGCCGCCGGATTTAGCACCTTGAATAACAGGTTGCCGGGTTTCATCGGGCCGTTCCCTCCACCACTCTTGATAAGGCTTTTGTTCAATTCGAGAATATTCTACACATTTTTTTGAAAAAGTCAATGGATTTTTCTAAAAATATAGAACATTGATGAATTGTTCATAATTGGGCTATGGACTTTTGCCCGTTCTGCTGGTAATATAGACCTGACTTTTTCCGAGAGGTGACTTTTTTTGAAAAATCTACGCCGCAATTTTGAGCGGTTCTGCTACCGCAACCGCAATAAGGGCATCCCCAATCTCATGCTCTATCTCAGCATCGGCTCGGCCATCATGTATCTGATGACCGCCATTGACCCCAGCAATCTGCTCTACCGGGTGTTTTGCTTTGACCGGCAGGCCATTCTCCACGGTCAGATCTGGAGGCTTTTCACCTATCCCCTGTGCTATAACGGCGGAAGCCTGTTCATGACCGCCATCACCCTGTTCTGCTACTGGTCGCTGGGGCAGGCCATCGAAAACCAATGGGGAACCTTCCGCTTCAACCTGTTCTATCTCACCGGTGTGGTGCTGATGGATGTCTACTGTCTGATTTTCGGTGGGCAGGCCAATGTGTACTATCTCAATATGAGCCTGTTCCTCAGCTATGCCACCCTCTATCCCGACGCAGGCTTCCTGCTGTTCTTCATCATCCCGGTGAAGGCTTGGATCTTTGCTCTGTTTGACCTTCTGACGGTCTTTCTGGGCCTGTTCAATCCCTTCCCCTACAATCTGTTCCCGCTGGTGGCGCTGGGCAACTACTTCCTGTTCTTCGGAAAGGATGTGCTGAATGTGATCCCCGCCAGCTGGCGCATCAACGCAGGCCGTGCCTCTGCCCGAGCCACGGGACACAAGACCATCCCCTTCAATTCCGCCGGCTCCTATGAGGCCACCCATGCCCAGCCCACGCCCCCCTATCGGCACAAATGCACGGTCTGCGGCCGGACGGATGTGACCAACCCGGAGCTGGAATTCCGCTACTGCTCCAAGTGCAAGGGCTATCACTGCTACTGTGAAGACCACATCAACAACCACGCCCACATCACCGAGGAATAAACGCCCCCCTTATATGATCCGCCGTGTATGGTTCTGCGCCGTACACGGCGTTTTTTCATCCGCCGCTGCTTCAGGCTCCTCTGCCAAACCGATCCTCCATGCGCTGCCGTTGTGAGATCCGTCCGAACGATGTGCAGAAAAAAGGGCGCAGCCCCAAAGGAAGCTGCGCCCATTCCCTCAAAAACATGGACGATCCCTGTTTTTGAGCCTATGTTCTTTTATGACCCTTTAAATCTCCTGTCTGCCCTCCAAGGCTCTGGACAGGGTGACCTCGTCGGCATATTCCAGCTGGCTGCCCACGGGCATCCCGTAGGCCAGCCGGGTGACCTTGATCTCCATGGGCCGCAGGAGCCGGGAAATATACATGGCGGTGGCCTCTCCCTCGGTGTCGGGATTGGTTGCCATGATGACCTCCCGAACCTCCCCCGAAGCCGCCCGATGGAGCAGCTCCCTGATGCGGATGTCCTCCTGTGTCACATGGTTGAGGGGGGAAATGACCCCGTGCAGCACATGGTAGACCCCCCGGAATTCCCGGCTGCGCTCCATGGCGATCACATCCTTCGGCTCCGCCACCACGCAGATGAGGCCGTGATCCCGGGTATCATCGTCACAGATGGGGCAGACCTCCCGATCCGTCAGGTTCTGACAGACGGGGCAGCATTTGACCGTGCGCTTGGCCTGCAAAATGGCCTCAGCAAACTCCTCTGCCTCCTCCTGAGACATTCCCAGTACATAAAAGGCCAGCCGTTGGGCGGTTTTGCCTCCGATTCCCGGCAGTCTGGCGAATTGATCCGCCAGATTTTGCAGGGCCGCAGGGAAAAACTGCATGGAACCCCTCCTTAGAACAGGCCGCCCAGACCGCCCAGATTCAGGCCGCCGGTGAGCTTTGCCATGTTGCTGGATGCGTCGGCGTCGGCGCTGCGGAAGGCCTCGTTAATGGCAGCGATGACCATATCCTGAAGCATTTCCACATCCTCGGGATCCACGGCCTCGGGGTTGATCTCCAGCTCCACGACCTCGTGCTTGCCGTTGACGCCGGCCCGGACCATTCCGCCGCCGGAGGTGGCAGAATAGGTCTTATTCTCCATTTCCTCCTGCATCTGCATCATCTGCTGCTGCATTTTCTGGGCCTGCTTGAGCATAGCGGCCTGATTCATTCCACCGGGCATCCCCCGGAAGCTATTCTTTGCCATAATGTTCTCCTTTATGTTTTGTTATTCAAATTTGACGGTTCCCCATCCACGACCCGGAACATGGATCCGTGTGTTCGTCCAAAGGCCAGAAGCTCCTCCATTGCGTCTGCCTGCTTGGGACGGCTGTCCCGATGCACATAATCCACGGTGATGGGCCGGCCCAAAATTGCAGAGGCTTTTTGGGCCACCAGAGAAAGGATCTCGGGCTTGGCGATCATTTCCATGGTGAAGGCATTGACGCACAGAAGCATCAGCACATCCCCCCGAAGGGACCCGGTCACCGGGGATTGGGGGCTGGTGGAGAAGAAGCCCCGGATGGGGGCCTTCATATCCCGATGGAGGGCGGTCACCAGATCGGACCAGAAGCCCACGGGGGCCTCATTTGGCACCTCTGCCTCAGTCCGGGGGCCTTTCTCCCGATCCTCCGTGGGCGGAGCGGGCGGCTGAGGCCGAGGCTCTGCCGCAGCAGGCTGGGCGGCAGAGGGGGCAAACTGGATCTGTCCGGTTTTCAGCTGCTCCTCCACTCTGGAAAGCCGGGCATTGAGGGACTGTGCATCCATTTGCAGTCCCGGCTCACAGAGCTTCATCAGGCACAGCTCCGCATCCAGCCGACGGCTGGAGCTTCGGACGAAGCCTGCGGCAGTCTGTTGCAGCAGATCGATCATCCGCACCAGCTGGGCGGATGTGAAGCGCTCCACCAGCGCCTTGGTTTCCTCGTCGGAGGCCACCCCGGAAAGCAGAGCGATACCGGCATCGGGGGCGGTCTTGAGGATCATCAGATCCCGGCACAGGCTGCCCAGCTCGTTGATCATGGCAGCCACATCCTTGCCGTCGGCATAGAGCCGATTGAACAGCTCCAGCGCCCCCTTTGCATCCTGCGCCGCCGCAAAGCCCAGCATTTTCCCGCAGGTCTGCTCCCCTGCAATGCCCAGACATTCATAGACCCGGGCGGCGTGCAGCTCTCCCTCCGTGGCCGAGGCGCACTGATCCAGCAGACTCAGGCCGTCCCGCATACCGCCGTCGGCCAGCCGGGCCAGCACTCTGGCGGCGGAGGAATCCAGATCGATCTCCTCCTGATAGGCCACATATTGCAGTCTGGCGGCGATGTCCTCCGCCGAGATCCGCCGGAAGGCGAAGCGCTGGCACCGGGACAGGATGGTGGCCGGAACTTTATGCAGCTCGGTGGTGGCCAGAATGAACAGCAGATGCTCCGGCGGCTCCTCAATGATCTTGAGCAGGGCATTGAAGGCCGAAAGGGAGAGCATATGCACCTCGTCGATGATATAGACCCGTTTTTTCACCTGACTGGGGGCATAAACCGCATCATCCCGCAGATCCCGGACATTGTCCACGCCGTTATTGGAGGCGGCGTCGATCTCCAGCACATCCAGACAGGATCCGGAATCGATGGCCTTGCAGGCCTCACAGCAGTTGCAGGGATTTCCGTTCTGGGGATGGAGGCAGTTGACCGCCTTGGCCAGAATTTTGGCACAGCTGGTCTTTCCGGTGCCTCGGGATCCGGTGAACAGATAGGCATGGCTCATATGCCCGCTTTGCAGCTGGGTTTTGAGGGTCTGTGTGACCGCCTGCTGACCAACCACATCGTCGAAGGTCTGGGGGCGGTATTTTCGATAAAGTGCCTGATACATAAGCGCTCCCCCCTGAAAAAGATAAAAAAGACCGGCTCATAACAAGATCGCACACCCACATTTGAACAAGCTTCATACCCGGTTTCCAGCCAGTTAGCTCAGGAACGGCTACCTCACGGCACACGAAACGATCCGCTTAATGCTGCTTGGTTCCCCACCTGACATGGTTCACGGGATTTCGTTGCGCAAGACCGGTCCATCAACACCACTTCTCTGGGCCGGACGGTATCAAGACAAGTCCGAGGGTGGGAATTCACCCCTGCTGTAGCGGATTGCAGGTACAGGGCACCGCTAACTCCCCGGCTAGTGCGACCTTGTTACAAGCCGGTCTGCCGCAACAAGGATATTCGATTTTAGGATCAGTTGAGCTTATTCTCCACGAAGGCAGCCAGCTCACCGAAGGTGGTCACGGACTGATTCTCGAGATCCAGCTCGATGCCCAGCTCACTTTCCAGATCCATCACCATTTCGACCACATCCAGAGAATCGATCCCCAGCGTCTCGAAGGTGGCGTCGGGAGTAATCAGAGAAGGGTCAATCTCCAGCTGTCTGGATGCAAACTCACAAAGCTTTTCGTACATAGTCATTCCTCCCGGGTAACGGTATTCGTTCCCTTACCCGGTCTATTCTATTACAAGAGCCGGGTTTTGTCAATGCCCGTTTTCGCAGGGCCGCTCATTGGGCGGCGGCCCTCCCTGCGGCATAGCCGGTGGCCCATGCGATCTGGAGGTTGAAGCCGCCGGTATAGGCGTCGCAGTCGATGATCTCTCCGGCGAAATAGAGGCCGGGAACCTTCTTGGATTCCATGGTTTTGGGGTCGATCTCCCCGACCTTGATGCCGCCGGAGGTGACGATGGCCTCGGCAACGGGCCGCTTTCCGATGATGGGCAGCGTAAAATGCTTGAGCAGCTCCACCAACGCCCGTCGGCTCTGCTTGGTGAAGGAATTGGCCTGCATGGCAGGCTCCACCCCCAGCCGCCGCAGGACCACGGGGATCATGGAACGGGGCAGCAGGTCGGTCAGGGCATTTTCCATGCTCCGGTTCTGGTACAGCTCCAGATCCCGCAGGATGCGGCTGTTGAGCTTTTCCTCATCCAGCGCCGGCTTGAGATCCAGCGCCAGAACCCAGCCCTCGCCCTTTTTCATATGGGCGCTGGAGGAAAGCACCGTGGGGCCGGACACCCCGAAATGGGTGAACAGCAGCTCACCGAAGTCCTGATAGGCCGCCTTTCCCTTGGGATTCAACAGCTTGACCCCCACATTCCGCAGGGAAAGCCCCTGCATCTCCTGAGCATCCCGGCCCTGCGTTTCCAGCGGCACCAGACTGCCCTGCGGCTCCACCACGGTATGGCCCAGCGCCCGGGCGAAGGCATAGCCGTCGCCGGTGGAGCCGGTGAGGGGATAGGAGGCGCCGCCGGTGGCCAGAATGACCCGAGGGGCCGAAAGGCTGCCGGTCTGGGTGCGCACCCCGGAGATCTTCCCCTCTGCGGTGAGGATTTCCAGCACCCTTGCCGTTTTCACCGTCACACCGGCCTGCTTCAAGGCCCGCTGGAGGGCCTCCACCACGCTCTGGGAGCGGTCGGACTCGGGAAAGACCCGGTTGCCCCGCTCGGTTTTCAGGGCGCAGCCCTGCTCCCGGAAGAAGGCCATGGTGCGCTCCGGAGGGAAGGCGGCCATGGCGCTGTACAGGAATTTGCTGTTTCTGGGGGTATTCTGCAAGACCTCCTGTGCGGAACAGTCATTGGTCACATTGCAGCGGCCCTTGCCGGTAATCAGGACTTTTTTGCCCAGACGGTCGTTTTTTTCCAGCAGCAGCACCTGTTTTCCGGCTCTTGCGGCGGTGATGGCCGCCAGCATACCGGCAGCGCCGCCGCCCACCACGATCACTTCATAGGAATCAGCGAACATTGGGATCCTCCTGCTTCTCATAGACATGGAACTGATCCCAAACGCCCTCCAGAGCGGTGAAGATCCGGGCCAGCCGCTGTTCCCGGCGGGCGGCAATGGCCACCACCAAGGCATTGATGACGCTCATGGGCGCCACCAGAGAGTCCACAAGCGAAACCATATCGCTCTTTGCCTCCAGCACGAAATTGGCGTTCTGCCCCAGCGGGGAGAGCTTGCTGTCGGTGAGGGCAATGACCTTGGCCCCTGTCTCATAGCAATACTGGGCGGCCTTCACGGTGGCGCTGGAATACCGGGGGAAGCTGATGGCAACCACCACATCCTCCGGCTGGATGCCCACGATCTTCTCGAACATCTCGCCCTCGCCGGAGGTGGTGACCACATGGATGTTGGGGGACATATAATTGAGGTAATAGCCCAGAAAATTGGCCAGCGGCGCCGCCGAACGGGTACCCAGAATATAAACCCGGTTGGTATCCAGAATGGCCTGCACGGCTCCCTTGAACTGCTCCCGATCCAGCATTTCGCCGGTCTGGCGGAGCTTGTCGGAATCCGCCTGCAAGACCATGGACACCACATCCTGATCGCTGAAGCGGTCGTTGGCTACTTCAATCCGCTGCACCGAGGTCAGACGGTTGAGAACCATTTCCTGCACGGCCTTCTGCATACTGGGATAGCCGTCATAGCCCAGCTCCACGGCAAAGCGAACCACGGTGGATTCGGAAACGCCCACCTTCTTGCCCAGCTTGCTGGCGGTCATAAAGGCGGCCTTATCGTAGGAATCGATGATGTATTTGGCGATCAGGCGCTGACCCTTGGAAAAGGACGGGGCATTGGCCTGAAGAACAGATAAAATATCGTTGCTCATAAATTTCCTCCTGCTTGCAGCATTCTTGTCAATTTGACTTTATTCTAGCAGACGAAATTCATTTTTGCAAGTATCATTTCCGAAAATTGCAAGTTTCCCGTTTCAGCTCCTGAAGCTCCCGGGGGGTCAGATCCCGCCAGCAGCCGGAGCGCAGGCTGCCCAGCGTGAGCGTTCCCTCGGCGGTGCGCTTGAGCCGGGTCACCCGCAGGCCGGCGGCCTCGCACATCCTGCGAACCTGCCGATTGCGCCCCTCATGGATGACCACCTCGATCAGCCCCTTTTCTCCCTCGGCCCGGATCAGGCGGAGCTTGGGAGGGCGGATCTGATAACCGTCCAGCTCGATGGGCCGCTTCAGCAGCTCCAGCGCCGCCTCGGAATATCCCTCCACCCACACCCAGTAGGTTTTCTGGATTTCTTTCTTGGGATGCATGATGGAATTGGCCAATTCTCCGTCATTTGTGAACAAAAGCAGGCCTTCCGAATCCATGTCCAGCCGTCCCACGGGATAGACCCGGCAGCCGCAGTCTGCCACCAGCTGGGCCGCATTGCGCCGACCCTTTTCATCGGAAAGGGTGGTCACATAGCCCCGGGGCTTATAGAGCATCAGGTAGCGCTTCTGCTCCGCACCGGGCAGAGCGGCTCCGTCCACCGTAATTTCGTCCTGCTCCGGGTCGGCCTGATCTCCCAGATGGGCCAGCTGTCCGTTGCACCGAACCCTTCCCTCCTCGATCAGCGCCTCTGCCTTTCTCCGGGAGCAAAGCCCCCGGGATGCAATGATTTTCTGCAAGCGTTCCATCATTTATCCTCCTAAGATTCTCCGCCACAGCGGCTTTTTTTCTTCTTCCTGCTGTTCCACCGTTTCTCCAAAGACCAGCTCCACAGTGGCAACGGTGGTATTTCCCAGTCGGATGCAGGCCGTTCCTGCCGGGGCGCCCCGAACCACCGGGGCATAATAGAGCTGTTTGGGCAGGACGATCTCCACCTGCTCCTGCTCCGTCAGCGGATAAAAAGCTTCCGTCCGAGCCAGAAGGGGAACCTGCTCCTGCTGACCGCCCAGCACCGCTCCCCGGCCCATCGATTCCCCCTTGCTGACCAGCCGGGTCAGGTGCAGCCGGGAAAAGCCCCGGTTCATCAGCTCCATATGGTCGTTCCAGTCGTCCGGGTCGTTGATGGTCACGCAGACCAGCCTTCTGCCCTGCCGCTGGGCCGAGGACACCAGGATCCGTCCGGCGGCCCGGGTATAGCCGGTTTTCACGCCCTCGGCTCCCTCCATCCGCCACAGGAGCTTGTTGTGGTTGGTGAGGCTGCGCTCCCCCACCCGAACCTGCTTGGTGGAGACGGTCTGGGCAAAGGCCGGATGCTCCATGGCATGGCAGGCCAGCACCGCCAGATCTCGGGCGCAGGAATAATGCTCCGGGGCATCCAGCCCGTTGGGGTTCACAAAATGGCTCCCGGTCAGGCCCAATTCCCGGGCCGTTTCGTTCATCAGCGCCGCAAAAGCCTCCACACTTCCGCCGCAGTGGATGGCCAGCGCCACCGCCGCATCGTTGCCGCTTCGGAGCATCAGCCCGTAGAGCAGCTCCTGCACCGTCAGCACCTCTCCGGCCTGCAAATACATGGAGCTGCCCTCCACCCCCACGGCCTCCTTGGGGATCTTCACCTGCTCCAGCAGGTTGCACCGCTGGCAGACCACCAGCGCCGTCATGATTTTCGTGGTGCTGGCGATCAGGCTTCGCTCTCCGGCCCGCCGTTCATACAGGACTTCCCCGGTGACGGCATCCATGACCACGGCCTTTTCGGCGGAAATGGCCCGTCCGGTCACCGGAAGGAACACGGCGGCGGCCACCGCAATGGCCGCCGTCCGCAATATCATTCGTTTCATACGCTTCACCCGGGAACAGCTTTCCCCGGATGGCGTATTTTATTCCGAGACTTCCTCCTGCTTCGGCTTTTTCTGGTCTACCAGCGCCGAAATCTGATCGATCACATCTGGTACCATCTCCACCAGCCGATCTGCCGTGGTGCTGGGGGCCGAAGCCACCGGGAGCATCCGCACGGAATCCCCCTTGATGACCAGAAAGGCGATGGGCGTCACCTTGACTCCTGCGCCCATGCCGCCGCCAAAGGGCTGTTCCTGATTGGGATGCTTGCTGTTGAAATCCGAGCCGCCGCCGCCAAAGCCGATGCTGATTTTGGAAATGGGGATCAGGGTCACATCCCCGGACACGATCGGCTCTCCCACAACGGAATTGGAATCCACCATACTGCGGATTTTCTCCATGGTGCCTTCCAGCATATTCGGTAATTTCTGGCTCATAAATCGCCACCGCCTTTTCCTTTTTTAGATTGTTTCAGATAAAGATTCACCGCCCGGACGCCGTATCTCAGCAGCAGGCCCAGAAGCCTGCCCAGCGTGATTCGGATGTCCGTCCGGGCATAAACCGTCATTTCCGCCGCCAGAAAGTCGCAGTTCAGGCTGACCTTCTGGTGCCGGATGTCAAACAGCTGATGGAGCTGGGCCAGCAGGGCCGCCATGGCCCCATTGGCTGCGCCGTAGCTCACCGCCAGATCACAGGGGTCGTCCCCGGCCATGGTCAGCTCCAATTCCAGATGGGTTACCCGCAGCCTGCGCCGCAGCGCTCCCAGAAACTCCATAGCCACCCCCAGCAGGGGACGAATTGCCTGAAGGCTGCCGCCCTTTTTTTTCGTATCCTCGGATTTTTCCGGGGATTTTTTCTGTTTTTCGGTCTTTTTCTCCGGTTTTTCTCCCGGACTTTTCTTTTTGGGGGGCTTTTTCTTCCGGGGATAGACCGGAAGGGAAATCGGCCCCAGCCCCGCCCGGAGCCGCAGACCCTTTTTCCCATATTCCACGCTGATCCCCAGCGGAAGAAGCAGCAGCGCCAGAAGGATCCCCCCTGCGATCCACCAGCCCATTATGCCTCACACTCCTGTGATTCCTGCCGGGGCTGCTCCGAGGGCAGGCCCAGCTCCACCCGGTCGATGGGCGGCAGCTCCTCCAGAGAGGACAGACCGAAGGTTCGCAGAAAATCCGGCGTGGTGGCATATTGGAAGGGCCGCCCCGGCACATTCAGCCGTCCGGCCTCGCAGATCAGCTGCTTTCGCAGAAGCGCTCCCATGGCATAGCCGGAATCCACTCCCCGGATCTCATCCACCATGGCCCGGGTCACGGGCTGATAGTAGGCCACCACCGTCAGGGCCTCCAGCTGGGCGCCGGAAAGTCTGGGGGGCTTTCTGGTTTCCAATGCTTTCGTCACATACTCCGCCATTTCTCCCGAGGAAACCATCTGATAGCCGTCCTCCAGCCGAAGGATCCGGATTCCCCGGCGCTGATAGGCATAGGCGTCGGACAGGGCCTCACAGGCCTGCCGGATCTCCTCCGCCCCGGTTTCCAGCGCCTTGGCCAGCCGCTCCACCTCCACGCTTTCCCCTGCGGCAAAGAGGATGGCCTCACAGGCCCGTTTCAGTTCTTCCAGTTCCATGTACTTTCCTCCTGCTCCGACGGGTTTGATTCGGCTGTGGGGATCAACTCCACCCGGGGATCCTCCAAACCGTCCTCCGGGTCAAGACGCACCCGGTTATGTTTGCACAGCTCCAACACCGCCAGAAAGGTGGCCACCACCTCCGAGCGGCTGCGGTTGCCCTGAAACAGGGCCTTCATCCGCATAACGCCCCGTTCCACCAGCCGCCGCAGCAGCTGGGCGGCCTTGCGGCCCACGGGATAAGGCTCCCGGCCCACGATGCCCTGAAACGGGGTTTTGGGCGGCGGCAGAGCCTTTTCATTGCGCTGGGCCATCTGTTCCAGCGCCCGCAGCAGATCCTCCGGGCTGTGGCGATAGCGGTAGCGCAGCTCCCGGCGCAGCGGCTCCGGCTCCTTGGGAAAGTGGCAGCAGCCGATTTCATAGCCCTGCTCCAGCACAGCCGCCCCACGGCGGATCTCCTCCAGAGCCTCCTTCCGTCTGCGATCCTCCAGAGATTTTCGCAGCTGATCCAGCTCGGTTTCCGCCTCGGCCTGCTCTGCGGCGGAGAGGAGCATTTTGGTTTTGATGAGCATCAGGTGGGAGGCCATGGTGATGAATTCGCTGGCGATTTCCATGTCCAGCTCCTTCCGCTCATCCAGATAGGCCAGATACTGCTCCAGAATGGCCGTGATGCTCACATTTTGAATTTCGATCCGATTCTTGCTCAAAAGCAAAAATATCACATCCAGAGGCCCCTCAAAGTCCTCCATTTCTTCCGATTTGGTACGGACGATGCCCTCCAGACGGTATTGGGGTTCAGCCATTTTGCCTCCTAAAAATACACCCGGTTCAAAAGCCCCAGCGGCCATCTGCACATGGGGCGCAGCAGCTGCATCAGACCGTCCCGCATCAGCAGCAGCGGCAGATCCAGCACCCCGGTCAGCAGCAGCACCATCATCAGGATCATGCCGAGACGCTCATAGCGCATCAGCACCAGATACCATTTGGGGGGCAGCACCGCAAATAAGATCTTGGAGCCGTCCAGCGGCGGCACCGGCAGCAGATTGAACATGGCAAGTCCGGCGCTGAGGATCGCCGTATAGGCGCAGAACAGCTCCCCATAGCTCCAGAGTACACTGTCATAATAGACCCTGTAAAAATAACAGACCCCTTGCAGGGTCATGGCCACCGCCGTCAGTACCACATTTCCCAACGGGCCGGCCAGCGCCGTCAGCGCCATGCCCAGACGGGGATTGCGGAACCGGCGCAGATCCACCGGCACCGGCTTGGCCCAGCCGAAGCGCACCACGATCAGCATGACCAGCCCGAAGGGATCGATATGCTTCAGGGGATTCAGGGTCAGACGGCCCTCCCGCTTGGCGGTGGGGTCGCCCATGGCCCATGCCGCCAGCCCGTGACAGCACTCATGGAGGGTGATGCACAGCAGACAGCTGGCCACGGTGAGCAGAAGCATCCATACCCTGTCGAAATTCAGTTGTCCCAGCCACTGTGTCAGATTCATTCCCGTCCTCCTCTTCCATTCTTCCGATTTCGGACAATTATACCATTGAAGCCCCTTCCCTGCAAGAGCCGGAATGGAAAAAACTGCTTTTTCAGACCCTTTCCGGGGTTTCGCCGGGTTCCCGGCGGATGTATCTTTTTTCTTCCGGTGATTGCATTTTTCGCCTCCATGTGATATAGTACAGAAAGAATTTATATGCGGAGGCACAACTATGACAAACCATGCTCCTACCAAACGCAAAAGCTTCAAGGATCTGGAACAGCTGCTGACCAAGGGCATTCTGGCAAATCTTGTTCTGTTCCTTCTGGTAATGGCCGCTTCTGTCAACGGGATCGGCTGGCTGAAGCTCATTCTGGGCATCCTCACCATTCTGGCCTCCCTCACCGGGATCCTGTTTCTGGTCATGGTCAAGGAGCATCGCCGCAGCCGCAGCTATTGGATGCTGGCATCCTTTCTGGCCACCGGTCTGTGTACGCTGGTTTCCCTGATTTCCGGCGCCCCCTTCCCCGGCAAGTGATCGGTCAAATCTGAAAATCCGCCTGATCTCAGGCGGATTTTTTTGCTGCCCTATACATCGATGATGTCATCCTCCTCGGGGGCCTCAAACCTTCTGCTCTGCTCCTCCAGAAAATGCCTGAGCCGATAGCGGTTCACCGTACCGCCCACGCCGCAGATAATCATCACACCGCCCACCAGTCTCATCACCACCCGGGAGGTGGTCATGGGCGAGAGGATCAGGATCATGCCCAGCACCAGCAGCAGAGCCGCCCAAACCATGCCCATGGTGCCGCCGAAGCCGTTTCGGCGGAGCCGGAACGCATCGGAAAGCACCCCGAAGCCGGTAAAGGCCAGATAGCCCCCCAGCAGGATCCCCACCATGGAGGCCAGCAGCATGGGCTTGGACAGCACGGTGACGCCCAAAATCAGCAGAACCAGACCGCCGCCCATCACGCCGTAGCCGAAGGCCCTATGGCTGATGAGCGTCGCCGCCACCGCCAGAATCCCCAGAACGGTCAGGCCCCAGCCCAGCGCCAGCGCCACGGCCTTGGAACCGAAATCCGGGCAGAGCATCAAAAGAAATCCCAGCAAAATCAGGACAACCGAGCTGAGACGGATATTTTCTGCAAAATGACGGAACCGATTTTTCATAAGGCTCCCTCCCTTCCTATCTTATCCCTATCATAAGGGTTTCAAAACCATTCGTCAACAAAAAGAGTCAAAAATTCAAAAAGATTTTACCCGGTCTATCCCGGCGGTTTTCCCATAGGATGTGGAGAACAGGAGGGATTTTCATGGAGGATGCAAAGAAGCTGCCCCACAGCCTGAGCATGGAGGAGCGCAGCCGTCTGACCCTCACCGGGGCCAGAGAGGTGCTGCATTTTGAGGAAGAACAGGTGGAGCTTTCCACGGATCTGGGGGTTCTGACCGTGCTGGGACGCAGCCTCAGGCTCAAATGCCTCTCTCTGGAGGAGGGGCGGCTCATCATCGAGGGGCAGATCTCCGTTCTGGCCTACGAGGAGCCGAAGCAGCGCCGGAGGCGGTTCCCATGAGCCGCACTCTATGGCAGCTGGCCCAGTGCCTTCTGGTGGGGCTGGGGCTGGGGGGCCTGTACAGCGCTCTGCGGCCCCTTTCCCGGCGGTTTTCCCTGCTCTGGCAGCTGCTTTTTGGGCTGGCGCTGGGGCAGGGCTGGCTGGTGATCTGCTTCGGGATCTGCGGCGGCGACATCCGCTGGGGCTTTCTGCTCACCGCCGGGGCCGGGTTCGGACTGTGGCAGTACACGCTGGGGGGAACGGCTCAGATGGTTTTCACCCGGATCTATTCCTGTTTTTCCCGATTTCTCCGGGTCATTCTGTCCCCTTTTCTTTTTATTTTTCATAAAATCGCATTTTTTAAAAAATTGCTCTTTCAATGTGGGAGAAAATGGGTTACAATAGTCTGGCATCACCGTCGGCACAGCCGACCGGAATCCGGAGGATCGGGAAATGTTGAAGCCAAAAAATTTTTTCAGCCATTGGAATCTACAGATCCGCCCCACCTGCCTGCTGGCAAAGGTCGTGGTCACTTCTGCCATCGTGGTCTGCACCGTGACTCTGATCGCCCTGCACATTACCCTGTGGAATGCCAAAAACGAACTCGGGGAACTGAATCAACAGGCCGCCGAGGTTCAGCGTCAAAATCAGCTGCTCACCGAAAAGGTCGAAGGACTGGGCAGCGTCGATTCCTATTTGCAGATCGCCGCTCAGGAGCTGGGTCTGATCGATCCGGATACCATCATCATTGAATCAAAATAATTGGAGGAAACAAACAATCAGTATGGAGTTAACAGTGGGAGCCGTCCTTGAGGGCAAAGTCAAGTCTATCACCAATTTCGGCGCTTTTATTGCGCTTCCCGACAACAAGACCGGCATGGTACATATCTCTGAGATTGCCAATGCCTATGTCAGCGACATCCGTGAGCATCTGACCGAGGGGCAGGATGTGAAGGTCATGGTCATCGCAGTGGATCCTGCCGGAAAGATCAACCTTTCCATGAAGCGTCTGGAGCCTCGGCCTCAGCACGGCGGCAGCCGTCCCAATTTCCACCGGGATAACCGGGATAACCGAGACAATCGGGAGGGCGGTTCCGATTCCGAGCGCCCCTACCGTCGTCAGGACGGCCAGAGCGGCGGCAATTTCCGCAGCTCCGGCAATCACTTCCGCAATCAGGGCAGCCGCCCCACCGGCCCCCGCAGCAGCGCACCGACCCCCCCTCCCGCTCCCAAATCCGCCGACCAGCTCTTTGAAGAAAAGCTCAAGGCATTCATGAACGAATCTGACAGTAAGATTTCCTCGATCAAGGCTTATTCCGAGCATCGGACCAAGAGCCGCAGAAGATAATGACCTCGGGGCTGCCGAAAGGCGGCCTCGCCTTCGTCCGTCTAAAGGAGATTTTATGAAAACTGTCATGGTCACCGGCGGCTCCCGGGGCATTGGTGCCGCCGCCGTGCGGCGCTTCGCCGCCGCAGGAAACCGGGTCTTTTTTCTCTATGAACAGAATGAGGCCGCCGCCCGGGCGGTTGCCGCCGAAACCGGAGCCGTCGCCCTGCAAGCGGATGTGGCCGATCAGGCCGCCGTGGAGCGGGCCATGGCGCAGGCAGGCCCCATCGACATTCTGGTGTGCAACGCCGGGATCAGCCGCATCGGCCTCATGTCCATGACCGACAGCCGGGAATGGGATCGGATCTTTGCGGTGAATGTCAAGGGAATGTATCACTGCATCAACGCCGCCATGTCCGGCTTTCTGCAAAAGCAGTCCGGCTCCATCGTGACCGTGGCCTCCATGTGGGGGCAGGTGGGAGCCAGCTGCGAAACCCCCTACTCCGCCACCAAGGGGGCGGTCATTGCCATGACCAAGGCTCTGGCCAAGGAGCTGGGGCCCTCGGGCATCCGGGTCAACTGCGTGGCCCCCGGCGTCATCCTGACGGATATGTGCGCCGATCTGGACGCCGAGGTTTTGGAGGAGCTGCGGGAGGAGACCCCCGTGGGAAGAAATGGCCGGCCCGAGGATGTGGCCGAGGCCATCGAATTTTTAGCCAACGCCGAATTCATCACCGGGCAGATCCTTGGTGTGAACGGCGGACTTGTTATTTAGGAGGAACACACTTATGAAAATTTCCATTGCCTGCGATCACGGCGCTTTGGAGCTGAAAAACGACATCAAGGCCCATCTGGAGCAGCTGGGCCATCAGGTAGAGGACTTCGGGACCAACACGCTGGACAGCTGCGATTATCCCGATATGATCGCCCCGGCTGCCGAGGCCGTTGCCAACGGCAGCTGCGACAGAGGCATCGTCCTCTGCACCACCGGCATCGGCGCTTCCATCACCGCCAACAAGGTTCGGGGGGTGCGCTGCGCCCTGCTCAGCGATGTGCTGACCGCCAGAATGACCCGTCTGCACAACGATACCAATGTAATGGCATTGGGCGCCGGTATTGTGGGCAAAAATCTGGCTCTGGAGATCGTGGATGTATGGCTGGGGACGGAGTTCTCCGGTGAAGCCCGTCACCAGCGCCGGATCGACAAGGTCATGGCTCTGGAGAAGTAAAAGATCCGAAAACGCAGAAAATCGCAGACCATTTCGGTCTGCGATTTTTTTATTCCTCCGGCTCCTGCACGGATTTGATGTCCTCCAAGGTTTTCCCGATGGAGTAGAAAAACACATTGTCCCGGGAGGGCTGGAGATTCTGGGCCAAGCCCCGGACGGCATAGACCGCATAATTGCGGAACAGCAGCGGTACCAGCTGACCGTCCTTCAGGATGAGCTGATGGAGGTTATAGTAGTTGCCGCTGTTTTCCAGTGCCTCTTTGGCTTTGGCATAGCAGGCCGGATCGTCCATATCTCCGAAGCTCAGAGCGCCGTAGGGCGCAAAAAAGGCGGTCAGATCCATGGTGGTGGAAAGTCTGGTCTGGCCCAGATACAGATCGTATTCATCCCCCAGCAGCTTGTCCTTATAGTACCGGGTGGAATTATCCTGAATGGTGACCTCCAAGCCGCACTCCGTCAGCATATCCTTGATCATCCGGGCCGTTTGCAGCCGGACGGAATCGCTTTTATTGACCAGAAGCACGATTTCCTGTCCGACCATCCCCGCATCCTTCAGGGCCTGCCGGAGCATTTCCGGCTGATAGGTCACCTTTCCGGCCAGACCCCGGTCGTAAAACGGCGAGGAGGGGGAGGCCGGCAGGGTGGCCACGGCACCGAAGCCGTGGTAGCACTGATCCAGCAGTGCCATGCGGTTGATGGCGTAGGTCAGGGCGTGGCGCACATTGTCGTTGGAAAACACCGGGCTGGCCAGATTGCAGCCCAGATACAGGAAGATCCCCGTTTCCATCTCCCAAAGCTCATAGTCACAGCGGTACTCCGCATAGCTGGAGGAGCCGGGGTCGGAGATGGAAATGCCCAGATCGTCGAACTCAAAGGTATCCCGGATCTGTGCCATATTTTCCGCCTCCATCAGAGGGATGGATTCCGCCGAAACAGGCAGGGCCGCTTCGCACCACCACTTGCTCCGCTTTTGCAGGCTCATCCCCGAGGCCACCTTCCGCAGCTGATAGGGGCCGGTGCCCAGCGGCGTCTCCGCCTCCAGCTCCGTGGCCTTCAGGATGGGGATGTCCAGCAGCAGGGGGAGATTTTCATAGGCGCAGTAGGTTTCGATGCGGACGGTGTGGGTTCCTGCGGCATAAATTTCCGCAATATTGTCGAACCGCCCCCCGTACAGGGAGCTTTCCTCCGCCGCCTTCAGGCTGGCGACCACATCCTCTGCCGTCAGCACCGTGCCGTCGGAAAAGGTGGCCCGCTCCAGCTCAAAGGTGTGGCTCCTCTGGTTGGGGGACACCACATAGCTCTTGCAGAGGATCGGCACCGCCTGATAGTCCCGATCCACAAAGAACAGGCCCTGATACAGCAGGGACATGAGCATCCGGTTGTTGATATTGGTACAGGTGAAGGGGTTGAAGCCCTCCTGTGGGAAATAGGCCAGTCGGAAATGCTGATCCTCCGGCGGCAGCGTCGGGGCAGCCGCACCCGTGGGCTGGATCGGAGCATCCTGATCCGCAAGGCCGTGTCCGGTCGGCACATAGGCCTGCTGGGAGCCGCAGCCCGCAGCCAGCCCCAAGGTCAGGATCAATGCCAGAAAAAGTGCAATCCTTCTCATGTTCTGTCTCCTTCGCACTTGATGAGGGCGGCCATGGAGCCACGGTTTCCGCCGGTGACCCGGTGGGACCAGAACCGCTCCGGAGCGCAGGCGGTACATTCGGTGCTGACATCGATCTGCACCACCCCGGCCTTCCGCAGCAGCAGGGCGTTGATGCCCTTGAGATCCACATGGAATTTTTCTCCCGTTCTGCGGAGATACGGCTCCGCCTCCGCTCCCAGCAGCGCCTCCATGGCCTGCGGCACATCTGCATTGGTTTCAAAGCAGCAGGGGCCGATGTTGGGGCCGATGGCACAGTGCAGCTGCTCCGGGCGGCAGCCAAACTGACGAACCATGGTCTCCACGGTTTTCCCGGCGATGTTCCGGGCCGTGCCACGCCAGCCGGCATGACAGGCTCCCACCGCCCCGGTCACCGGGTCATGGAACAAAATGGGGGTGCAGTCCGCCGTAAAGACGGTCAGCACCAGCCCCGGCGTATCGGTCACCAGACCGTCGCAGTCCTGCGAAACCGGGAAAAACAGTCCTTCTCCGGCCTGTTCCCTGCCGACCACCCGGACGGCATCGCCGTGAACCTGCTTGGCAAAGACCGTATTCTGGATGTCGAAATTCAAGGCTCTGCCCAGAATTCGGTAGTTTTCCAGCACATTCCGGGGGAGATCCCCCCGGTGTGTCCCCAGATTCAGGCTGGCAAGCGCCCCCTGACTGACGCCGCCCAGACGGGTGGAAAAGCAATGGGGCGCAGCGATGCCCTCAGCGGTCAGATAGGAGAGCGCCCCCTGTTGATGATTGAAAAACGGCATGAGATCCCTCCGTTTTAGCCCTGTTTCTCGGCCTCCATGGCGGCGGCAATGTCCTTGGCCCGGCAGCACTTCTTGTATTTCTTACCGCTGCCGCAGGGGCAGGGGTCATTGGGGCCGACCTTCCCGGCGGTGTGACGCACCGGCTGCTGCTTGGGCTTTTCCGACGGGGCAGCGCTGCTCACAGCGCCGGTTTCCTTGGCGACCTTCACACGGCGCACCTCCTGCGCCGGACGCAGCTGAACCAGCATCAGACGGCGGACGGTTTCCTCCCGGATGGCATTGATGGTACCCTCGAACATCTCATAGCCCTGCTCCCGGTATTCCACCACCGGGTCATGCTGACCGTAGGCCCGCAGACCCACGCCCTGCTTGAGATCGTCCATGGCGTCGATGTGATCCATCCAGTATTCGTCCACCACCCGCAGGGTGATGACCCGCTCCAGCTCCCGCATGATATGCTCGCCGTAGAGCTTTTCCTTGTCCAGATACCGCTGCTCCGCCAGCTCATAGAGCTTCTGCACCAGCTGACCCGGCTCCAGAGCGGCCAGCTCGCTGTCGGACAGGACCACAGCCCCCTTGTCGAAGTAGATATTCTCCATCCGGGCCAGCAGGATGCCCAGCTCCTCCTGATTGGAGACAGCGCCCTGCTCTGCGATGACGGTATTCACCTGACCCTCCACGCAGCGGCGCAGATTGGTCAGCACCGTCTCCCGGAGGTTTTCACCGTCCAGAACCTTGCGGCGCTGGTCGTAGATGACCTCACGCTGGGTATTCATCACATTATCGTATTCGAGAACCGCCTTTCTGGAGCGGAAGTTCCGGGATTCCACGGTTTTCTGGGCATTTTCCACGGCACCGGAGAGGATCTTCTGGTCGATGGGGGTATCCTCGTCGATCTTGAGGGTATCCATCAGGGCGGAGATCCGCTCGGAGGCGAACAGCCGCATCAGGTCATCCTCCAGGCTCAGGTAGAACCGGCTCTCACCGGGGTCGCCCTGACGGCCGGAACGGCCACGGAGCTGATTGTCGATCCGTCTGGATTCATGGCGCTCGGTGCCGATGATGAACAGGCCGCCGGCATCCCGAACCTTCTGGGCATAGCCGGAGATCTGCTCCTTGTACTTGGTCATCAGCTCCTCATAGGCCTGACGCACCTCCAGAATCTGGGGGTCATTGGTTTCGGAATAGGAGTTGGCTTCCTGAAGGATTTCCTCGGGCAGATCCTTTTTCCGCAGCTCGTTGAGGGCCATATACTCGGCGTTGCCGCCCAGCATGATATCCGTGCCACGGCCTGCCATGTTGGTGGCGATGGTCACGGCGCCGAAGTAACCGGCCTGAGCCACGATCTGGGCCTCCATCTCGTGGTACTTTGCGTTCAGCACATTATGGGGGATGCCCTCTTTTTTCAGGAGCTTGGAGAGGATCTCGGACTTTTCAATGGAAATGGTACCCACCAGCACGGGCTGGCCCTTGGCATGGCACTGCTTGACCTGCTCCACAATGGCACGGAACTTGCCCGCCTCGGTCTTATAGACCACATCGGGGTGATCCTTGCGGATAACGGGACGGTTGGTGGGGATCTCCACCACATCCAGAGCGTAGATGGTATTGAATTCCTCCTCCTCGGTCAGAGCCGTGCCGGTCATGCCGGAGAGCTTGTTGTAGAGGCGGAAGAAGTTCTGGAAGGTGATGGTGGCCAGAGTCTTGCTCTCCCCTGCCACGGTCACGCCCTCCTTGGCCTCGATGGCCTGATGCAGACCCTCGTTATAGCGGCGGCCATACATGAGACGGCCTGTGAACTCGTCCACGATGAGGATCTCCCCGTCCTTCACCACATAGTCGATGTCCCGCTTCATAAGGCCCCGGGCCTTCATGGCCTGATTCAGATGGTGGGAGAGGGTGGCATTTTCCGCATCGGCCAGATTCTCCACATGGAAAAACCGCTCGGCCTTGGCAATGCCCTCGGCGGTGAGGGAAACGGTTCTGGACTTTTCATCCACGAAGTAGTCGCAGTCGTAGTCGTCCTGAACCTCCTTCTCGTCGGTCTTGGCAAAGACCTTCTTCCGCAGGGAGCCGACGAACAGATCCGCCATCTGATAGAGCTGGGAGGAATCGTCGCCCTTGCCGGAAATAATCAGAGGGGTTCGGGCTTCATCGATGAGGATGGAGTCCACCTCGTCCACAATGGCGAAGTTATGGCCTCTCTGAACCAGCTCCTCCTTGTAGATGGACATATTATCCCGGAGGTAGTCGAAGCCCAGCTCGTTGTTGGTGCAGTAGGTGATGTCTGCGGCATAGGCTGCCCGGCGCTCGGCGGGCTTCATGCCGGGAACGATCAGCCCCACGCTCAGGCCCATATACCGATAGACCTTGCCCATCCACTCCGAGTCACGGCGGGCCAGATAGTCGTTGACGGTGACCACATGGACGCCCTTGCCGCTGAGGGCATTGAGGTAGCAGGGCAGAATGGCCATCAGGGTCTTGCCTTCACCGGTTTTCATCTCGGCGATCCGGCCCTGATGCAGCACGATGCCGCCCACCAGCTGGACGGGATAGGGCCGCATCCCCAGCACCCGGTCGGCAGCCTCCCGAATGGCGGCGAAGGCCTCGGGCAGCAGATCGTCCAGGGTCTCGCCCTTGGTCAGACGCTCCTGAAATTCCGGGGTCTTGGCCTTCAGGGCCTCCTCGGAAAGATTTTTGTATTCCTCCTCCAGCGCCAGGATCTTCTCCACGGAAGGCCGGATTTTTTTGACCTCCCGATCCGATCTGGTGCCGAAAATTTTGGTAAACAGTCCCATAAATACGCTCTCCTTTTATGAAATCCGAAGAATTTCTTCGGGCAGAAATTTCCATTGTCTGCTATTATAGCACACCCGTGGGAAAAAGAATAGCATTTCTGTGAATTATCCCGGGAGAAATTCCAAAATCCACGCCGGTCAGCGTGGATCCTGAAAAAATATCTTTAAAATTCCCCTGCGGCATACATCACCGCCGACAGGGCGCACAGCGGAGCGGTTTCACACCGAAGGATGCGCCGGCCCAAGGTACAGACCCGGAAGCCTGCCTCCATGGCCTCGGCCACCTCCCCTTCCTCCAAACCGCCCTCCGGGCCGGTCAGAAGCGCCGCCGACTGCCATTTCCCCTGCTCCAGCGCCATATGCAGGGTGGTGGCCCGTTCATTTTCGTAAAACAGAAGCGGCAGATCCGCCTTGCTCCCCCGCTCCAGAGCCTCCCGATAGCCGGAAAGCACCACGACCTGAGGGATCTTTCCCCGGCCGGACTGCTCCGCCGCAGAGGCGGCGATCTTCTGCCAGCGCTCCTGCTTTTTCCGCAGGCTCTTTTCGTCGGGCCGGGACACGCACCGGGCCGAGGGGAAGGTGACGATCTCATCCGCTCCCAGCTCCGTGGCCTTCTGGATGACCTGCTCCAGCTTGTCCGACTTGGGCAGGGCCATATAAATGCTGACCTGCACCCGGGCCTCGCTTTCGCTGGGGCGCTGCTCCAGAATGTGCAGCTCCGTTTCCCCGTTTCCCATGCCTTCCACCTCACAGAGCCATTCGGTTCCGGCTCCGTCGCACAGCAGAACCTGTTCCCCGGCCTTGAGCCGAAGCACCTTGGCATGGGCGGCATTTTCCCCGGTGAGGACTGCCGTTTCCCCGGTGATCTCCCCGGGCATTACAAAAAATCTAGTCATATACACTCCATTTCAGGCTGCAAGAGCCTACTATATATAATGGTATCCTCCGAATTCCTTCGGCGGATGCTTACTGACAGCCCAGATCCACCGAGCGGTACTGAATGGCCTCCGCCAGATGCTGGGGGCCGATCTGCTCTGCGCCCTCCAGATCGGCGATGGTACGGGCCACCTTCAGGATCCGGTCATAGCTTCTGGCCGTCAGACCCAGCGTTTCAAAGGCCTGCTTCATCAGGCCGCTGCAAGCCTCGTCCAGCTGGCAGAACTGCCGCAGATGCCGGGAGCGCATCCGGGCGTTGCAGCCGGTGGGGTCGGGGCCGAAGCGCTCCACCTGAATGTTCCGGGCGGCATTGACCCGTTTGCGGATCTCCCGGGAGGGTTCTGCCTCGGCCCTGCGGCGCAGCTCCTCAAATTCCACCGCCGGAACCTCCACAATGATGTCGATCCGATCCAGCAGCGGCCCGGAGATCCGGCTGCGGTAATTCCGCACCGCCTGCTCCGAGCAGGTGCAGCGGCCATTGGGGTCGCCGTACCAGCCGCATTTGCAGGGGTTCATGGCGCAGACCAGCATGAATTCCGAGGGGTAGGTCACGGTGGCCGACACCCGGGAGATGGTCACGGAGCCATCCTCCAAGGGCTGGCGCATGAGATCCAGCGTATCCTTGCGGAATTCCGGCAGCTCATCCAGAAACAGCACCCCGTTGTGGGCCAGAGAAATTTCTCCGGGCCGGGGATTGGAGCCGCCTCCCGCCAGTCCGGCATTGGAAACCGTATGGTGGGGCGACCGGAAGGGCCGGGTCTGCACCAGCGGCTCCCCCGCCGGGAGCATCCCCATGACGGAATAGATCTGGCTCACCTCCAGCGCCTCCTCCCGGGTCATATCCGGCAGGATGGAGGGCAGGCGTTTGGAAAGCATACTTTTTCCCGAGCCGGGAGGGCCGACCAGCAGAACATTGTGTCCCCCGGCTGCCGCCACCTCCAGCGCCCGCTTCACATTCTCCTGCCCCACCACATCGGCAAAGTCCAGCTGGCTCTCCGGCTGGGTGCCGGGAACCCATTCCTCCTGAGGGACGGCCTCCACCGCTCCGTTGAGCATCTCGGCCACCTGCCGCAGGCTCTCCACTCCATAGACCTTCGGGCCTCTGGCCAAGGTCGCCTCCGCCGCATTCACCGCCGGGACGAACAGATGGGCAATGCCCTCCCGTTTGGCCGCCAGCGCCATGGACAAAACTCCCGTCACCGGGCGCACGCTGCCGTCCAGACTCAGCTCCCCCAGAAAGGCACTTTTCCCCGAGGGACGGCGAATGGCCCCCGCCGCACTGAGGATCGCCAGCGCTATGGGCAGATCATACTGGGAGCCGGTCTTTTTCAGATTGGCCGGGGCCAGATTCACCGTGATCCGGCTCACCGGGAACGAAAAGCCGGCGTTTTTCGCCGCAGCCCGAACCCGCTCCCGGGCCTCCTTCACCGCCGCATCGGGAAGACCCACGATCTCGAACCCCGGCAGGCCGTTGGAAATATAACATTCCGCCGCCACAACGGTACCCTCAATGCCCGTGACGGAGAGGGTCTGCACACTACAAATCATCTGATCGCACCTCTGTTTCTGCTTTTTCTCCATCATACTAGATTCCGCCCCAAAACGCAATCCCCACCTACCTTTCCTATGGGCAGGGGCTGTCCCTTTTTTTATAACTTATGAATTGAATTATGTCCATTTTTGCCAATATCCCGGAAACTCCGCCTTTACAAATTGACAATAGAATGATATTATATATAGGACAAAATTTGCAATACTTTAGGAGGTATTTCATTTTGGCTAGAAAATTTAAGACTATGGACGGCAACACTGCTGCTGCCCACGTCAGCTATGCCTTTACTGAGGTTGCTGGCATCTACCCCATCACTCCCTCCAGCCCCATGGCCGACTATGTCGATCAGTGGTCCGCTGCAGGTCGGAAGAACATCTTCGGCGATACCGTCAAGGTCGTTGAGATGCAGTCTGAGGCCGGTGCTTCCGGTACGGTCCACGGCTCTCTGGCCGCTGGCGCACTGACCACCACCTACACCGCTTCTCAGGGTCTGCTGCTGATGATCCCCAATATGTACAAGATCGCCGGCGAGCTGCTGCCCTGCGTGTTCCATGTGTCCGCCCGTACCGTTGCTGCTCAGGCTCTGAACATCTTCGGTGACCACTCCGACGTCTACGCCTGCCGTCAGACCGGCTTCGCCATGCTCTGCGAGACCAATGTGCAGGAAGTCATGGATCTGGGCGCTGTGGCCCATCTGGCTGCCATCGAGGGCCATGTTCCCTTCATCAACTTCTTCGACGGCTTCCGTACCTCCCACGAGATCCAGAAGATCGCTATCTGGGACTACGAAGACCTGAAGGAAATGGTCAACATGGACGCCATCGACGAGTTCCGCAAGCATTCCCTGAACCCCGAGCGCCCCGCTATGCGTGGTTCTCACGAGAATGACGACATCTTCTTCCAGCACCGTGAGGCCTGCAACAAGTACTACGACGCCCTGCCCGCAGTGGTCGAGAAGTATATGCACAAGGTCAACGAGAAGCTGGGTACCAACTATCAGCTGTTCAACTACTACGGCGCACCCGATGCAGAGCGCATCATCGTGGCCATGGGCTCCATCAACGATGTGGCTGAGGAAGTCATCGACTACCTGAACGCCCACGGTGAGAAGGTCGGTCTGGTCAAGGTTCGCCTGTTCCGTCCCTTCTGCGCTGACAAGCTGCTGGAGGCCATTCCCGCAACCGTCAAGAAGATCGCTGTTCTGGACCGTACCAAGGAGCCCGGTTCTCAGGGCGAGCCTCTGTATCAGGATGTGGTCATGGCTCTGGCCAAGGGCGGCCGCATGAACATCACCGTCATCGGCGGTCGTTACGGCCTCGGCTCCAAGGATACCCATCCCGCTTCCGTCTTTGCCATCTTCGAGGAGCTGGCTAAGGACGAGCCCAAGCATGAGTTCACCGTCGGCATCGTGGATGATGTCACCCACCTGTCTCTGGAGGAGCATATCTCCCCCAACACCGCCGCAGAAGGCACCATCGAGTGCAAGTTCTGGGGTCTGGGCGGCGACGGCACCGTCGGCGCAAACAAGAACTCCATCAAGATCATCGGCGACCACACCGACAAGTATGTACAGGCTTACTTCCAGTACGACTCCAAGAAGACCGGCGGCGTCACCGTTTCTCACCTGCGCTTTGGCGACAACCCCATCAAGTCCCCCTACTATGTCAATAAGGCTGACTTCGTTGCCTGCCATAACCCCTCCTACATCACCAAGGGCTTCAAGATCGTTCAGGATGTCAAGCCCGGCGGCGTGTTCCTCATCAACTGCCAGTGGGATCTGGAGGAGCTGGAGCATCATCTGAATGCCGAGGCCAAGCGCTACATCGCCAACAACAACATTCAGCTCTACACCATCAACGCCATTGATCTGGCCATCAAGGTCGGCATGGGCAAGCGCACCAACACCATCCTTCAGTCCGCTTTCTTCTCTCTGGCTAAGGTCATGCCCGCCGAGGAGGCTGTGAAGTTCATGAAGGAAGCCGCAGAGCGCTCCTACCTGAAGAAGGGCCGTGATGTGGTTGACAAGAACTGGAACGCCATCGACGCCGGTGCTACCGCCTATGTCAAGATCGAGGTTCCTGCTTCCTGGGCTACCGCCGAGGACAACAAGACCGAGAAGGCTCTCGAGGGTCGTCCCGAGACTCTGGCTGTGGTCAAGAACCTGCTGGAGCCCATCGACCGTATGGACGGTTACAGCCTGCCTGTTTCCGCTTTCGAGAACTACGCCGACGGCCAGTTCGCTCTGGGCGCAGCTGCTTACGAGAAGCGTGGCGTTGCCGTTACCGTTCCCGAGTGGGATGAGAGCAAGTGCATCCAGTGCAACAACTGTGCTTATGTCTGCCCCCATGCCACCATCCGTCCCTACGCTCTGACCGAGGAGGAAGCCAAGAACGCTCCCGCCGGCACCAAGATCGTTCCCGTGAAGGCCGGCAAGGGCAAGGGCATCTACTCCTTCGCTCTGGCTGTCTCTCCTCTGGACTGCATGGGCTGCGGCGTCTGTATCGGCGTCTGCCCCACCAAGGCTCTGACCATGGTTCCTCAGGAATCTCAGCTGGATCAGCAGCCCGTGTTCGACTACATGGTTTCCAAGGTTTCCGAGAAGAAGGAAATGCAGGATAACACCGTCAAGGGTTCTCAGTTCAAGACTCCTCTGCTGGAGTTCTCCGGCTCCTGCGCCGGCTGTGCCGAGACTTCCTATGCCCGTCTGGTCACCCAGCTGTTCGGCGACCGGATGTACATCTCCAACGCCACCGGCTGCTCCTCCATCTGGGGCGGTCCTGCTGCTACCTCTCCCTACACCGTCAACGCCGACGGCCACGGTCCCGCATGGGCTAACTCCCTGTTTGAGGATAACGCAGAGCATGGTCTGGGTATGTACACCGCTCAGGCTGTGATCCGTGAGTCCCTGGCCAACAAGGTCAGAGCCATCATGGAGAACGCCAACGACGAGCGCAAGGCTGTCTGCCAGAACTGGCTGGATTCCTTCAATGACGGCGAGGCCAACAAGGCTGCTACCAAGGCTCTGGTTGCCGATCTGGAAGCCAATGTCTGCTGCGACACCGTCAAGGACATCCTCTCCAAGAAGGAGTACCTGTCCAAGAAGTCCGTCTGGATCTTCGGCGGCGACGGCTGGGCTTACGACATCGGCTTCGGCGGCGTGGACCATGTCCTTGCCTCCAACAAGGATGTCAATGTCTTTGTCTTTGATACCGAGGTTTACTCCAACACCGGCGGACAGGCCTCCAAGGCTTCCAACATCGGTCAGGTCGCTCAGTTCGCTGCCTCCGGTAAGGAGACCAAGAAGAAGTCCCTGTCCGAGATCGCTATGAGCTATGGCTATGTCTATGTGGCTCAGGTCGCCATGGGCGCTAACCCCGCTCAGACCATCAAGGCCATCACCGAGGCTGAGGCTTACAACGGTCCTTCCCTGATCATCGGCTACGCTCCCTGTGAGATGCACTCCATCAAGGGCGGCATGACCAACTGCCAGGCTGAGATGAAGAAGGCTGTTGAGTGCGGCTACTGGAACCTGTTCCGGTTCGATCCTTCCAAGGAGACCGGCAAGTTCACCCTGGACTCCAAGGCACCTAAGGATGGCTACCGTGAGTTCCTGATGAACGAGGCTCGTTACAGCCGTCTGACCCGTGAGTTCCCCGAGCGTGCAACCGACCTGTTCGCCAAGAACGAGGCTGCCGCCAAGGAGCGTTACGAGCATCTGCTGAAGCTGGTGGAGATGTACAAGGACTAATCTCCTGTCATCCCTGCTGACCATAAACGCTGCCTGCCCTCAGGGCTTTTCCTGAGGGCAGGTTTTTTATAAGGAGGAGCTGCCATGCTCTGCACACTGATCGATATTCGGGGAGACTACGGCATCGTCCGCTATGACGATACCGGCGTGGAATCCGAGGTTGCGTTGGCTCTGCTGCCCTTCGGGGCCGATGTGGGCGACCGGCTGAAATTTGAAAACTACGAATTTGAACGCATCTGAGAAAAGCCGCCCAAAGGCGGCTTTTCTTGATTTTTCCCCATTTTTTCAAAATAGGATGACATTTTCTCCGGGCTGTGGTAAAATGAAGGCGTTCACGGAGAAAGGAGCTGCTATGAAAGCTGCAAAATTCGGCCCGGTACGCTGGGCCGCTGTCATCGGATCGTTTCTGCTGGGTCTGGTCTGCTGGATGGCGCCGGGTTATCGGTTTTCCGGCCTGTGCCTGTTCGGCCTGACCGCCCTGATCCCTCTGTTCTATTTTCTGGAGCTTCGGGCAAAGCAGGCTCCGAAGCCGTGGAAGGGTGTGAAGCGCTTGCTTACCGGACTGCTTGCCCTGCTTCTGCTGGCCATGTCGGTCACACTGGGCGTCCTGCTCTATTTTGCCCAAGGCACCCCCGAGGCCCAAAGCCCGGATCTCATCGTGCTGGGAGCCGGGGTCAACGGCACGGTTCCCTCCCGCTCCCTCCGGGAACGGCTGGATGCCGCCTATGACTATCTTCTGGCCCACCCGGACAGCCACGCCATTGTCTCCGGCGGTCAGGGAGCGCATGAGGACATCTCCGAGGCGGAATGTATGCTGCGATACCTGACGGATCGGGGCATCGACCCCCAGCGGGTGTGGATGGAGGATCAGGCCACCAACACTCTGGAAAATCTCCGTTTTTCTCTGGAGGTCATCGAAGCCCATGGGGGGACTGCCCCGAAAACCGTGGCCATTGTCTCCAGCGAATACCACCTCTGCCGTGCCAGACTGTTTGCCGGCTGGCTGGGGCTGGAGGCCGAGCTGGTTCCGGCCAAAACCGGGATCGTTCCCCTGCGCTGTAATTACTATCTGAGGGAAATTTTCGCCCTCTGGTACTATCAAATTTTTGGAGGTATATACAATGCTTGATCGAAGCTATGCTGATTATTCTTGGGAGCAGACCGCTGCGCTGCTGGCCATTGATTCCCCCTCCGGCTTTACCGCAAAGGCCGCCCAGTGGGTGAAGGAGGCCTTTGGGCAGCTGGGCTATGCCGCACACCTGACCCACAAGGGCGGTGTTCTGGTGGATCTGGGCGGTGCCGACAACGGCGAGGGCCTGCTGCTGGCCGCTCACTCCGACACGCTGGGCGCCATGGTGGCCCAGATCAAGGGCGATGGCCGTCTGAAGCTCACGGCGCTGGGCGGAATGGAGCCGAACAATGCCGAGGCCGAAAATGTCCGGGTCTATACCCGGGAGGGACGGGTGGTGGAAGGCACCTGCCAGCTGGTGAATGCCTCCGTCCATGTCAACGGCGCTTACCACACCACCGCCAGAAGCTATGACACCATCGAGGTGGTGCTGGACGAGGCCGTTTCCTCCGCCGAGGAGGTTCGTCAGCTGGGCATCGAGGTGGGCGACATCGTCTGCTTCGAGCCTCGAACCCGGAGAACCGCCTCCGGCTACCTCAAGAGCCGTTTTCTGGACGACAAGCTCAGTGTGGGCATCCTGCTGGGCTTTGCCAAGTATCTGGCCGACCACCACATTACCCCCAGCCGCCATGTCTATGTCCACATCACCGTCTATGAGGAAGTGGGCCACGGCTGTTCCGCCTCTCTGCCCGAGGGCGTGACCGAGGCCATTTCCGTGGATATGGGCTGTGTGGGCGAGGGTCTTGCCTGCACCGAGCGGGACTGCTCCATCTGCGCCAAGGATTCCGGCGGCCCCTACTCCTATGAGGTGGTGGGCAAGCTCATCGATGCCGCCAAGCGGGAGGGTGCCTCCTATGCGGTGGACATCTATCCCCACTACGGCTCCGATGTGGAAGCCACCCTCCGGGGCGGTGCCGACATCCGTCACGGCCTGATCGGCTCCGGCGTCTATGCCAGCCACGGCTACGAGCGCAGCCACATCGACGGCGTCTACAACACTCTGCTGGTTCTCAAGGGCTATCTGGGGGTTTGATGAAATATTACTTTGCCCCGCTGGAGGGCATCACCGACGCCACCTTCCGCTCCCTCCATCATAAATATTTCGGAGGCGTGGATGCCTATTTCATGCCCTTCATCTCCCCCACCATGCATCGCTGTCTCACCCACCGGGAGCGCCGGGAGCTTCCCCCGGCGGACAGCGTCCCCTTTGCCGCCGTTCCCCAGCTTCTGGGGCGGAATCTGGAGGATCTGCTCTGGGCCGTGGAGGTCTGCAAGGAGCAGGGCTACACCGAGGTGAACCTCAATCTGGGCTGTCCCTCGGGAACGGTGGTCAGCAAGGGGAAGGGCAGCGGGATGCTCTCCGACCCGGAGGCGCTGGATGAAATTCTGGATGGGCTGTATGCCAAGGCCGTACTGCCCGTCTCCCTCAAAACCCGGCTGGGTCTGAATGACCCGGAGGAATTCCCCCGTCTGCTGGAAATTTTCAACCAATACCCGGTGCAGGAGCTGACCATCCATCCCCGGGTGCGGAAGGATTTCTACAAGGGCAGCTGCAATCTGGAAATGTTCCGCTATGGGGTGAACCATGCGAAAATGCCCCTGTGCTACAACGGAAATCTCAACCATCTGTCGGATCTTGACGCAATTTCCCGGGAATTTCCCACGGTGCAGTCGGTGATGATTGGCCGGGGCCTGATTGCAGACCCGGGTCTGCTCTGCGGCGGCACCACCAAGCCGGCGTTGGAGGGCTTTCTGGACGAGCTGTTTGAAACCTACTGCGTGATTTTCGGCTCCCGGCGCAATGCCATGTTCCGCATGAAGGAAAATTGGCATTTTGTGATCTCCCTCTTTGAAAACAGCGACAGGCATTGGAAGGCCCTGCGAAAAACCACAGATTACGACGCCTTCCGGGCCATCACCCGGGAAATCTTCGATACCCTGCCCCTGCGTGGGGAGGCCAAGGTCGATTGGTGACTAGATCCGCCTCGTTTGAGGCGGATCTTTTTGGATATTTCCCGAGAAACGGGGCATTTTATGGTCAGGAGGGATCAAAAATGTCCGAAGAAGAATATGCCAAGCTGATTCAGGAAATTTCCCCGAATTCGCCTCTGGGCGCCGACTGCTTTCATGCCTTCTGGGTGGGAGGGCTGATCTGTGTACTGGGACAGGTGTTTCAGGAGCTGTACCTCTCTCTGGGGCTTGCCCCGGAGCAGGGGACGGTGTGCGCCTCCCTGACGCTGGTCTGTCTGTCGGCCCTGCTCACCGGCCTGAGCGTCTATGACGACATTGCCAAATATGCCGGAGCCGGAACTCTGGTTCCCATCACCGGCTTTGCCAATGCCATTTCGGCCCCGGCGGTGGAGTTTCAGACCGAGGGCTTCGTCACTGGTGTGGCCGCAAAAATGTTCACCATCGCCGGCCCGGTGCTGGTCTACGGCATCAGCGCCAGCGTGGTGTACGGGTTTGTCTACTGGCTTTCCATCCTATGAACGCACCGGGTATCCAAGGGGATACCCGGCAGTCTTTTTCCCCGATCCATCCCATCGTCCCCGACTGCTTCCTCTTGACAAGAGCCGCTCCCCCGTTTTATCATAGGAAAAAAGATGGGAGGAATTTCTATGTCAAATCTCTACCGCTCCATGGAGGAGCTTGTGGGCAAGACCCCTCTGCTGGAGCTTTGCCGCATCCAGACCCAGACCCAGCTCCCTGCCAGAATTCTGGCCAAGCTGGAGGGCTTCAACCCCGGCGGCTCTGCCAAAGACCGGGTGGCGCTGGCCATGCTGGAGGATGCCGAACAACGGGGCCTCCTGCCCCCCGGAACCACCGTCATCGAACCGACCTCCGGGAATACCGGGATCGGTCTGTGTGCGGCGGCGGCCGCCAAGGGCTGCAAGGCCATCATCGTCATGCCGGATTCCATGAGCGTGGAGCGGCAGAAGCTGATGCTCGGCTACGGGGCCCAGCTGGTGCTGACCCCCGGGCAGGAGGGCATGACCGGGGCCGTCCGACGGGCAAAAGAGCTGGCCGATTCCATTCCCGGCTCCTTCCTGCCGGGACAGTTTGAAAATCCGGCCAATGCCATGGCCCATTATCGCACCACCGGCCCGGAGCTTTGGGCCGACAGCGGGGAAACCATCGATGCCTTTGTGGCCGGTGTGGGAACCGGCGGCACCATCACAGGCGTGGGCCGATTCCTGAAGGAGAAAGATCCGTCCATCCAGATCGTCGCCGTGGAGCCTCAGCGCTCTCCCCTGCTGTCTCAGGGGGTGGCAGGCCCCCACGGCTTACAGGGCATTGGGGCCGATTTTGTCCCCGCTGTGCTGGATCGGTCGGTGATCGACGAAATCATCCCCGTCCGGGAGGAGGATGCCTATGCCGCCGCCCGGGCCATGGGACGGATCGAGGGAATTCTGGTGGGAATTTCCTCCGGAGCGGCCCTCCATGCCGCCATGGAGCTGGCAAAACGCCCGGAATATGCCGGAAAAACCATTGCCGTCCTTCTGCCGGATACCGGCGAGCGCTACCTGTCCACACCGCTTTTCGGGGATGGATCCCCCCATCTGCCGAACAAATGAAATGTCCCCGGAATCACTCCGGGGACATTTTTTCAGTCCGATTCTTCCTCTGTCAGCTGTGCGGCACGATGGAGGAAGGTGACGATCTGCCCTCTGGTGCAGGTTTCCTCCGGGCCGAAGGCGGTTTCCGAAATTCCCATGGTGATGCCCGAGTCCACCGCCCAGAGGACAGCATCATACCAAAACTGTCCTTCCCGCACATCCGTAAAGGGATTGGGGCCTTCCGGGGCCTGCGGCATTGCACCGGCCCTCCATAGGAAGGTCACCACCTGTCCTCTGGTACAGCCCTCCTCCGGGCCGAAGCTGTGGCGGCTGATCCCCTGCGTGATCTTCTGCTCCGAGGCCCAAAGCACCGCCTGATAGAAATAGTCCGAGGGTGCCACATCCAAAAAGGGATTGGTCTGCTTTTTTGGTGTGGGTTTCCCGGCATTTCTCCACAAAAAGGTCACGATCTGCGCTCTGGTACAGGTCTCCTCCGGGCCAAAGGTGGTTTCGGAGGTTCCCTTGGTCACCCCCCGATCCACCGCCCATAGGACGGGCGTTGCATAATATTGGGTGGTGCTGACATCGGAAAAGGGATTATAAAGCACCGGGATCCGGGCTGTCTCTGTCACACCGCAGGCACAGCTGCGGCTTTTGCACCCCGGCTCACAGGCGGTCGGCTCCTTGGTCACTGTCCACGGTCCAAAGACATGGATATGGGGTGCATCCTCCAGCGCCGGGATCGCTCTGGTTTCCTCCTGACCGCATTGGGTACAGATCCGGGCCTCCAGTCCTTCCCTGCCCACCTGTGCCGGGATCCGCTGCTCCCATGGGCCATAGCTGTGGGGGCAGCTCCATTCGATGGGCTTGCGCTCCTGAATTCCGCAGACGGTGCAGCTGCGAACTGCCACGCCCTCCTGCCATTGGGACGGTTCCTCTTGGGTGATCCAAGGGCCGAAGCAATGGGCATGGATGGGAAACCACGAAAATTCCGTACCATAGGACTGCATCCGATCCCGGGTCCATGTGGGATCGTCCCCGGGGTAGAAGGCATGGGCCGCACCGCAGCCGTAAAAACACTGGGGAGCGAAATTGGGGGCATTTCCCAGAAAGGTCACAGAGCGGAGCCGCCGATTTTGGAAAAATGCCTCCGGGCCAATGGTCTGCACCCCGGCTGGGAGGATCAGATCCTGCAAATCACAGCCGTCAAAGGCCCTTTTTCCGATTTTCTCCAGAGAAACTGGCAGTTCCAACCGGGTCAGGCTCCGGCAATCCCAAAAGCCCCGTTCCGGAATTTCCACAGGCCCCTCCCCTATGGTCACGGCATGAAGCATTTCACAGTCTGCAAAAGCGCCCTCTCCCAGCCGCTCCACCCCCTCGGGCAGCATCAGTTCCCCCAGCGCATTGTGGGAAAAGGCATAGGCACCGATTTCTCCGATTGGCCCCGCAAATCTCACCTGCTCCAGCTGACAGCCGGAAAAGGCCCAAACGCCGATCCGCTCCAGCGGCGGCAGCTCCACCGAG